>Ga0315282_10000447_pt1 | contig 81709 bp, 73 predicted proteins | sample YL17G07_20_MG_FD_203693 | JGI IMG/M metagenome (GOLD analysis project Ga0315282, IMG submission 203693) | Sediment microbial communities from Yellowstone Lake, YNP, Wyoming, USA - YL17G07_20 | ecosystem: Environmental > Aquatic > Freshwater > Lake > Sediment | place: USA: Wyoming | collected...
AAGGTTTGAAGAGCTAGAAACTCCTCAACAAGCTTTCAATAGAAAGATGAAAACGGAGGTTTAATATATGAAAAATGTAATTAATGTATCGAAGGGAAATAATTATCGGATACTACAGCGATTACCGACTTCAAATTTGATGAATAACTGGTTTTAGGTTTAAAAAAATTTTCAATAGGTGGATTCTAGCTCCCTGCACTTTATGGTTTAGTCCCTCACACGCCCCTGATAAAGATGAAATTGATAGCGCGTGTTAATTTCTGTCTCTTACACGCCCATGAAAGGAAAAGTATAGCGCTGAAGGTTTTAAGAAAATATCAATTACTGTCCTGATATTTTTAGAAGTCCTATTACTTACTAGAATCCAATCTCCATTGGTCCGAATATAATTTAAACCTACACCGGCAAGTCCAATCAGCGCCAATGTTGCTGCGCCAGGAGCCGGAACCACACCTACATCTGGCTTCACTTCCAGATTGAAAAAATTGACACCTGGCTCCTGAAACATGAAGTCTAAAGACTCGTTCCCCAGAGTAAACTGCGATATAAGATTTGTCCTTGAAGCATCGTTTCCGAAATAAGACAAGGTTCCTTTATAACCGTCTGGAATAGAAATCGGCCTGTATCCGATACCAACAGGCAACGTATTATCAGGTATCTGAGCATAAAAATCAAATGATCTGGAATCTCCGATCTGCAGAGAAGGCTGGATATCCTGGAGCGCACCCATACCCTCTATCTGCCCCCTTAGGTCAAATGTGTCCGGAGGCATCGGCGCCCAAGATACAATATCTTCAGGACCGATCCCAATCAAAGCTCCCGGAGCAGTGCCCCATGTATATGTGACAACTTGTGCACCCCTTGATCCATTAAAGGTTCCATATAAGGACATACCTGCCCTAGATATGCCTGCCAAAAAAGTAGATGATCCTACAACAATTCCCACCAAACCAGATTTTATTAGATTAAGATGATTATGTTGCATGCTCAATAGGAATAATCACGAATTAATAAATGTTTCTATTGTAGAGTAGATACTAGTGCCTATCAAGCGTAAGGTATCAGAAGTTAAGGGTGAATAATGAAAATGTGCATGAAGGATTGCAGGGCACATTAAATAATCCTTTAGTTTGCTGTAATTTTATGCGAATTAGTAAATTATATAAACAAATAAAAATTCTAATCAGATGATGCCGACGTGGCACAACCTGGCACTGCGTCAGCCTTGAGAGCTGATTTCCGCAAGGATATCCCAGTTCAAAACTGATAAGGGAAAACCTTTTCTTGAAAGTCTGGGCGTCGGCGTCTTTGTTTTTTCAACAAATTTATATCCTAGTTCATGTTTCCATGACACATGAGCAGTTATTATGAAGCAATAGATTTGATTCTGCTGAAAAGGGGGAAGCTCACACCTGAAGAATCTGGGACTTTGGGGAGTCTAAGAGAACGGCATAGCCAATATAATGACTTGTCTGTTATGTACTTTTTAGCCGGACAAAATCAACCTGAAAAAAGAATAACCTTTCCCGAGGCAGTTGACCAAAACATTAATAGCGTCTTGTGGCTTACCATGCCGCACAGCCATGCCTTTGACAATCGTAATAAACTGTATACACCTAAAGTTAGGCTTTTACTAATAGGGGGATACCTTCTTGAGGATGTAATGGAATCTCTTGATATTGCCACAGGAAGTTTTGCTCAGGTTCGCAGATTGGAAGGAGAGCTAAGAAGATTTGCTGCTCGTGATTTGAATTGTACGCCTGCGCAAGTCTATTCAATTCAACCTCATATTGAGCCTTATTGCAAGGCTCATAGGCTTGTAGCAGCAGGGCCTCTTATGTATGCTGCATTAGGCAAAAAATAATTCTATTTGGAATAGCTAAATCTAGCCCCAATAATACTGCAAACGGTTTTTACAGATTTTAAGGATAAACTTTAAATAGTTTAGTCCACAATAAACAGCAGAAAGAGGTGTTATTATGAAAAAGATATCGGTTTTTGTTTTACTATTTTGTTTTATTCTTAATGGATGCTCTACAACAAAGACCGGATCAGCATCTGAACTAACCATAACACAAACCATTATTAGGGAAGATTGCCTTGAAGAAGGTGAGTCAATGCCTTTATCTGCGCTTAGCACTCAGAAATGTTGTCCTGGAATGGAGCTTATACCACCTCCATCTGATTATTATGTTTTGATCAAGGGGATTTGCACTGCCAAATGCGGCAATGGTATTTGCGGCAAAGGAGAAACAACGCATAACTGCAAAAAAGATTGCTGAAAACTAGCAAACTTTTTATAGTACTTTGATATTCTTATTCTAAGATAGTAACAAGGGGGTGTTATGATGGACGGATTTTTTAATATGGGGCCTGTTTTTTGGGTCATTATAGGTATTGCCTTAGTGTGGTCTCTAGTTTGGAAAGGAATTGCATTATGGAAGGCAGGCAGAAACAAGCAATTGGGCTGGTTTATATGGATGCTTATTTTGAATACAGAAGGCATTCTCCCGATATTGTATCTTGCATTCTATCAGAAAGAATCGCCAGAAGCTAAAATGTTAAGAAGGCTGGAAAAAAAGAAATAGATTTACTCGATCGGATAAAGGCTTTCCAATGCCTCTTTGGCGAATCTTAATTTAGTCGGATCATGCGCATAAATGGTAAATAATTTCTCTCCTTTTTTCACTTTGTCATGTACATGTTTATAGAGGTAAATTCCAGAGCCCTTGCAAGTTGGAGCCCCTGCAATCCTTGCAATCTTGGAAATTTTCTTATTTGATATACATCTTATTCTGCCGCTTTTCCTTGCTAAAACATGATACTGGAATTTCTCAATTTCAATCTGGTTTGGCTTTATTTCTTTTCCTCCCTGCGCCTTTATTATTTCAACAAATTTATGATAGGCTTTTCCACTCTCTAGTATATTTTTTGCTATCTTGTATCCGTTTGTTTTTCCTGCCAGATCCAGCATGAAGCCCGCCAATTTTAATGATTTCTCCCTTAGGTCCTGTGGGGCAGATTTGTCATTCAATAAAACCAAAAGGACATCCCTAGCTTCCAAAGCAGGCCCTATTCCATTTCCAATCGGCTCGCTTCCGTATGTAATCACTACTTTTGTCCTGATGTGGAGTTGTTTTGCAAGATTTTCAAAATCCTTTTTTAGTATCTTCGCCTTCTGAATAGATGTTATCTTTGAGCCCTTTCCTGCAGGTATATCTATAAGCAGATGAGTTGCAGAGACTGATGCCTTTTTTGCCATAACAGATGCAAGTAACTGGCTTTTTGCATCTATGCTTAATGGCCTTTCAACCTTGATGATTTTATCGTCTGCCGGAGCAAGGTTTAAAGCTCCGCCCCAAACAAGACATCCATTTGTTCTTTCAACAATCCTTTTCATTTTTTTGATTGGAATAACAACATTTGTTAGTACCTCCATTGTATCTGCAGTGCCTGCAGGGCTTGTAATGCTCCTTGATGACGTTTTTGGTATTTTAAGACCTGATGCGGCAATTATTGGGACGATGATCGGAGTAGTTCTGTTCCCAGCAACTCCCCCTACGCAATGCTTATCCATAACTATCTTACTCTTTAGCTTTAGTATATCACCCTGATTTGCCATAGCTTTTGTGAGCATGGTTGTTTCCTTAACATTCATCTCATTAGAATAGCATGCAGCAACAAAATATGTTATTTCAGTGTCATTCAGCTTGTTGTGCACAATATCCCATACTATCTGGTTGATTTCTTTTGCATTTAACCTAAATCCATCTAATTTCTTTTTAATATAATCAATAGAGATAGGCTTTCTTGCAGGTGTTATTGCAACTATGCTTCCGTTCTTTAATTTAAGGGATTTCATTACCTCTTCGAAAAGCCCTATGCTTCCAGCTGGTAATGTCCTTTTAGATTCAGCAACATCAAGAACTACTGTCTCAATCTCTTTTCCTTTTTTTATCTTTATTCTATCAAGAGGATGAAGATCAAGAAGAGATGCATCCGCTTCATTTAACACTCCGATTAAAGTGCCGCCTGTTGCAATATCTATACCCCTTACTTTTAGCTTCACTTTAGATAAGCCCTCTTTCCGCTTCGTAAATCTCTATCACAATTTTTAATACTGCTAGTACTACAGGTCCGATAATAATCCCAATAATCCCAAATAGTTTCAGCCCACCTAATACTCCTAATAACACAAGGATTGGATGAACCTTTGCCTTCTCCCCTATTATTTTTGGCTTTAGAAGATTGTCAATAGTGCCAATAATCAGGCTCCCATAAAGAAGCAATAAAATTCCATTTACCAAAATAGATTTATTTCCAGTTGTATACCCATTGAAGATCCTAAACAAAGCCACAGGCAGCCAGATAATTGGAGTGCCTACCAATGGTATTAGAGCGGCAAAAGACATAACAAGCCCCCATAGCAATGGAGATTGAACTCCAAATATTAGGAATCCGATACAGCCTAATCCTCCCTGTATTAATGCTACAAATAGATGACCGTAGACAACGGCAAATGTTACATCCTTGGATTTCTCAATAACCTTTATTTGGTAATGTTTTTTTAACGGAAGAAGACTTTTCACCTTATTGGCAATATCTTTCCCATCTTTTAAAAGATAAAATGTTATGAATATCATGATGAAAAAATTCAATAGAATCATAGGGATAGATAAGACGAAATCTCCAAGTGAATCCATAATAAAGGAAGTGGATCTTTCAACTAATCTCTGTAATTGATAGCTAATCTTAGGGTCTGACATATAGCTAGCCAGCATCTTAGCTGTATTGCATACAAAGTTATCCTCAATACAATTTGCATTCAGAAGACCTTCTGTGAGGACCTTTTGTTTTGAGAGCAGGTATATCTGATAGGTTTCCTTTCCAATGACCTGTAATGCAAAGAAAAAAGGCACTACGATTAGTGCAATAACAAATATTGTCACTAAAATGGCAGACAGATTCCTCATCTTTATCTTATTATTCAGCATCTTATAGATAGGGTATACCAAATATGATATAATTACGCTTGCCAGAATTGCTGTCACGAATGGTCTTATTATAAGGAAAGACAAAACAATCACAGCTAACAAGAATACTATAAATAAATATTTTACATAATCTTTTTCTATTTTGATCCCCTTTTTAAATGGGCCTGCCCGGAATTGAACCGGGGACCTTTGCCGTTTTGAGCTTCGTCCAAAAAGCATGTCGAGGCAATATCATAGCCACTAGACCACAAGCCCCTTATTAAGTGGTAAAATATGTTCTTTTTATAAAATTATCTATTGTCTAGAGAGAGTAGTGAACTCCAAAGAGTTGTTGCGTCTAATCGTTCCTTTATATCCTAATATCATAATTTAAAAATAGCTCTTTTTGCATACCTTTAATTGTGATTCCTACCACTCATCCATTTTAACTTTCTTCCCAATCTTTGCCATTACTTGGTTATGCATCCTTTTCAGGAATTCCTGCTTATCCTCTATCTTCATTATATCTGCATGACCTAGAGTAATGAGATTCAAGGCAAACGGAGAAGGCAGGTTAGTGTGTACTTCATCAACAATAATCTTTTCTTTTTCAATTCCATCTAATACTGTCTGTGCATTATCAATGTCCATCAGATCCTCAAGAACCTCTCTTTTAGCCTCCTTTAATATTGGAAAATCATTGCTTATCCTCTTGACAGCATTCATTAAAATCATACTGCTAACCTGCTGTCTGCCTACCCTTTTAATATGGCCCTTATAGTTTCTTAAGATCATTAGGGCTCTGTTGGCACAATGCCTAAACCTCCTATTAAGAACCTCTGTTTTCTCTATTGCTTGATCCATAACCTTGCGGAGCTCTTTGCTTTTCAGAAGCTTAAATGCTTTCATAACTTGGATAGATTTTGGTGCTGAAACATAAAACCCGTTGTCAGTAATACCGATCTCAACATCTCTGTGCTGCGTCCTTGATATAGCATATGCAACAGCCCTTGACAGACAGTCATTTACTCTTCTACCATATAATGAATGGAATATGGCATAAGTTTGATTTCCATTATTGTAATGCTCTACAATGATCCTTGTGTCTGAAGGAATTCCGATATAATGAAATTGCTCCCAGAAGTACCGGTATATAGATTCAGCTCCATTTTTGTCTATGTATAAATATTCATTGATAAAATTGATAATCTCTTCCTTGCTTTTATTATAGCAAAATTTTTGCCCCATTAATTTCCTGAATCTGCCAATATCTAATGCAAGGTCAAAGCTTAAAGGAAGCATCTCAGAGAACCATGACGGCACTGTTGGCGGCCTGTTTGTGGATGCTTTTACCTGTGCAACATTTCCTCTTGCAAATTTGAATTCATATACCTGGCCTCCTAGGACGAATATATCCCTTGGTTTGAGCCTCTCAAGAAAAGCCTCTTCAATCCTTCCAACTGGCTGTTCATCAACCTTAACCATAACCTGGTGCTCTTCTGGTATGGTTCCTATATTAGTCATATAGATTACCCTGCCTAGTTTACCTTTTCTTCCTATCATACCTGTTTCCTCATCATACCATATCTTAGCGTATATATGCCTGTCTTCAAGACTTATATATTTTCCTGTAAGGTAATCCATAACATCCTGGAAATCTTTTCTGGATAATCTATGATAGCAGTAGCTTTTTCTTATCAGCTTAAACAATTCATCAATATGGATTTTTTCGCTTATTGCAATTCCATCAATCTGTTGCGCGAGTACATCCAATGCATTTTCAGGTATGTGAATCTTATCTATCTTTTTCTCAATAGCACTCTTGAGCAACACAGCGCATTCAACAAGGTCATCCCTGTCTAAGACAATAATCCTTCCTTTTGTGTAATCATGGAGCTTATGACCTGATCTTCCGGCTCTCTGAAGTGCCCTTGCAACTGATTTTGGGCTGCTAAGCATAATCACCAAATCTATATAACCAATATCAATTCCAAGCTCCAGGCTGGTTGAGCAGACAACTGCCTTTAATTTGCCTTCTCTTAAAGCATTCTCCATTCTCAGCCTGTGCTGTTTTGACAAGCTTCCATGATGCGCTCCGATATTTTCAGTGTAATGTTTTGGAAACTTTTCTTTTAGGTGATGCACAACCCTTTCTGTGGCTGACCTTGTATTTGTGAATATCAATGTAGTTTTATGGTCCTGTATCAAATTATCTATCAGCTCGTACATGGCATTATGCATGCTTCCGTGCTCTGAATCAATCAAATCAGGAACAGGACTTAAAACCTTTAAGTCCATCTCTTTGATAAACTGCACATCAACAATTTTGCAGCTGCGAGGCTTTTCATCCTCATAGCCAGCTAAAAACCCAGCCACCCGTTCAAGCGGGGCAATTGTGGCACTCAAGCCCACTCTTGTCATAGCAGGGCTTAATCTCTGCAGCATTTCCATAGTCAAGCTTAGGTGCACCCCCCTTTTATTTTCAGCTAAAGCATGAACTTCATCTACTATAAACCAGTCAACATGTTTTAAATGCTCAACAAACTTGATCGAAGATAGTAATATAGCGAGACTTTCAGGCGTTGTAATCAGTATATGTGGAGGGCTCTTAAGCATTGCAGACCTCTCTTTAGTTGAGGTGTCTCCTGTCCTAACTCCGACTCTTATCCCAAGAGTTCTGCCAGATACTTTCTCAATTTCAGCCAAAGGCTCTTTTAGATTCTTAGAGATATCATTATTTAGGGCTTTTAACGGGCTTACATAGACACAATAAATCTTATTTTTCACTATCCCTTTCTCAGCAGAATCAACTAACTCATTTAGGATGCTTAAAAAACCAGTCAATGTTTTTGTAGCTCCAGTTGGAGCGCTCACCAATATATTATTCCTAGAATGTATCTCCATGACACCATAAAGCTGAGGGAGTGAAAACTCCTTAAACCTGCTAAAAAACCACTTTTTAACTGTAGGGTTTAAAATATTAGCTACCTGTTCCTGTGTATAAGGCTTTTCCATGAATGTTACCATAGAATTAGTTAATAGAATGTGATTTTTAAAGCTTGGGTTTAAGCTTTAGTTTCCAGTTAAGAACACTTCAAATTAAACATTAGTCATTATAATTTTTCTCAAAGGGATGAGATGTAATTTCGCATAATTTGATTATTTGTTGATAGAACTAATGTCGTAAAATTTACGTTCTATCACCATTTTATAATGGGAACATTTAAATAAAAGTCTTGCTTATTCAAATAAACACTAGATTTAGGGGGGATGAGATATGGATGAATCTAAACTAACTCAGACAATCAATGAAATGCTTAGGATGGGTCTTTTAGCTGCAGATGAGAGTCAGGGAACTATAGTTAATCCCAAAACAATTGAAACAAGGCTAGTAAAAGCAGGGATCCCTGCCACAGAATCCAATGTGAATGATTGGAGAAGATTAGTTAGAGATACTCCTAATCTTGAAAGATATATTAGTGGAGTTATCTTAGAAAAGTCGAGAGTCTTTTTAGATGCAGGAGAATATTCTTCTAGAGGTATAGTTCTTGGAGTGAAAGTTGACGAAGGCACAGGGGCAAATTTAGATACTGGTGAAAAGGTAACAGTTGGGTTAGAAGGCCTACAAAACCGATTGCTGGAATATAAAAACCAAGGAGCAAGATTTGCGAAATGGCGCACTGTAACTCCAATCGGAGAGGTCTTACCTACATATAAAGGTGTTCAGGCCAATATGGGAACTCAGGTTAGCTATGCTCAGATATGCCAAGAGTTGGATATTGTGCCGATATGTGAACCAGAAGTTCTTATTGATGGAGGACACTCTTTAACCAAGTCATTTGAGATAACATCAAGGGTCCTCGATACCTTTTTTAAGATGGCTGATCATAGATGTGTGTACCTGCCAGGGACTATCTTAAAAACAAGCATGGTTATATATGGAAAGACCTATCAAGGTGCAAGAAATGTAGAAGATGTTGCGGAACAAACTCTTGTATGTTTAAGGGATACTGTTCCGCAAGAAGTAGGTGGGATAGTTTTCCTTTCTGGGGGTCAAACAGATAGAGACGCAGTTTTGCATTTAAACGCAATTAAGAAAAGAGTATATGAAGTGGGATTTAAGGTTCCTTGGCCTATAAGTTTTTCATATTCTAGGGCCATACAGAATGATGCGATGCAGATTTGGCAAGGAAATCCAAACTATGTTCCGCTAGCTCAGGAGGCTTTATTAGAAAGAGCAAGAGCATGCGCAATTGCCTCAAGAGGAGCATTGAATCCAAATTTTGAGTATCAGATTAAAGCTCCAAAATCAATTTAAACCTATTTTTTAAGGTTTAACTTCAAAGAATGAATCATTTCTTTCTAATCCTAACCTTAACAATCCTATGCTGTTCTATGTCTGTTATTTCTACTAAGTATTTATCAAACTCAACAACCTCGCCTTCTTTTGGGATTCTACCTAGCCTATAAAGAATCAATCCAGAAATTGTGTCGTAATCATCAGATTCTTTGAAATCGGATTTGATCTTTGTATTTACCTCTTCAATATCAGATTTGCCAAGCACATCCCATGTTTTTTTATTGATCTTCCATATGTGGGGCTCTATCCTATCGGTTTCATCCTTTATTTCACCAACAATCTCTTCGATTACGTTTTCCAGCGTTACCAAGCCAGTTACTGAGCCATGCTCATTAACAACAATTGCCATATGCTCTTTCCTTTTTCTGAACTGGTTAAGCATTGAGTCAACCTTTTTTGTTTCAGGAACAAAAAACGGTTTGTACATCAGCTTCTTGATTGTAGTGTCCAGTTTTTTTTCTTTAAGGATTGGCACCAAATCCTTCATATTAAGTATCCCAACAATATTATCTGCGTTTTTTTCATAAACAGGAATTCTAGTGTAGTTGGCTTTTATTATTCTAGTAAGCACTTTCTGCAAGCTATTATTTACTTCAACACAAAACATATCTCTTCTAGGAGTCATTATTTCAGATACATTTATTTCATCAAATTTAAACACATTTTTAATTATATTTTTTTCCATATCTTTTATGAATCCAGCCTCTGTTCCAAGATCTACGCAGGACTTCAGGTCCTCTTCTGTTATGGTTGGTTTTTTAGTAGATTTAATAAAAAGTCCAGTAATCTTTTCAAAAGCATTGTTTATCGGGCTTAAGAGATAGCTTATCATGAGAACGGGTTTTGCAACAATTAATGATGTCCTTTCATAATGTTGGGTTGCAAACGATTTTGGGATTATCTCTCCAATGACAAGCACGATTAGTGCAGCTACGCCTGTAGATATTGCAATAACATAACTAGGAATAATTTTATATACAATAGACGTAATAATTGCTGTAGCAGCAACATTGACAAGAGTATTTCCAACCAATATTGTAGATAAAAGTCTATGAGGATCATCCTTCAATTTCAATATTGTTTCGCTGCCTCTTAGCTTTTTCTGTAACATAGATCTTAGTTTTATCCTGCTTAATGAAATTAGGGCAGTCTCTGACATAGAGAAAAAAGCAGACAATAACAGTAAACCAATTAAAATGATTATTTGATCTATCATCTTTCATCCTCTTTTTTATAGGAGTAACTGATAATCCTATTTAAAGTTTTAGTTTAGATTTTTTATCATAATTTTTTTTGTCTAAACTAATCAGTATTAACTAATAAATACTATTTTTTATCACCATCTTGGGACATTTATCTCGTCGGAGATTTCAAAAAATTTATAAATTAGCACTAGATTTGATAATAAAACTAAATTATAAGGGGATTAAAACGCAAACTTATATTTTAAATAAGAAGTTGAATGATTTCTTTAGTTATTGTAAGATATACGAGAGGTAATGAAAATGGTATTTTTAACAAGAGAAGGACTACAAGATGAAGCATGGCAACGTATTAAAGCGGATGTTAGTGTGAAAACGGGATTGGATGAAATGGTAGCTCATACTAAACAGGTTCCTCAATGGGCCCATATAGCACCAAGTAATTTATTCGTTGCAGAAGTTGCACCTATTGCTCAACAATTAGGTTTAGGTATAGTTGGATTAGAAACCCATGATCCCCAGATTGTAGATGAAATCTATACATACCATGGTAATCTAAGATTAAGAGTAGTTATGCCCCCAAAAGGAGATAATATTATACAAGTTATTGGTAGTGTTGCTGATGTTGCATATACAGATCCTTCCAGGATTGCTGGTTGGAGGGCTGCGCTTAATTACGCAAAAGCAAGGAGCTTACAATTGGTGAGTATAACATGCACTGAGAAAGGATATAATATTGAAAATCAGTTAGCAGCTGGAGATATGGAAATGGGACCTGACAAAATAGGACATCCAAGCCATGTGATGGCAAAGGTAGCTGCAATGGCTTATGAAAGATTTTGCTATACTAAAGATGCACCTATTTCATTTGTCAGTCTGGATAATTGTTCTCAAAATGGTGAGAGACTTAGGGATTCTGTACTTAAAATTGCCAGAGCATGGGACAAAGCTGGACTTCTTGAAGGAGATTTTGTTGGATATTTAGAAAGTGATAAAGTTGGTTTTCCATTGACTATGATAGACAGGATTACACCCAGACCTTCTGAAGCAGTACTACACCAACTAACTGAGATGGGGATTCAAGATTTAAGATTGATTCATACTCAAAGAGATACATGGGCTGCATCATTTGTAAATACTGAACTTGTTTCTTATTTAGTCATACAGGATTTGTTTCCAAATGGCAGACCAAGGTTTGAAGATGCTGATCTCAAGCCATGTAATAGAGTGATAATGGCACCTGATGCTGCAATAGTCGATCTTGTTGAAAAGATGAAGGTCGGTGCGTGTTTAAATCCTTTACATACAACCTTGGCTACTTCAGGAGTTATTTTAGGGTATGATAGCATAGCAAGAATGATGGATGATAATGTACTCAACACCTGGGTTAAGAGACAGGGATATGAAGAAGCTTTACCAAAAGTCAAAGACCCAGGGATACTAGTTCCAAAAACATTTTTAGATCAGGTAGTAACTAGTAGATTAACTAATGCACAACTTGGAGATACACCTCAAAGAATTGCTACTGATACATCTCAGAAGATTGCTCCAAGATATGGGGGGACTATAATGGCCTATGGAGTTGATGCTGGTAGGCTTACTTTTATTCCATTGGCTATTGCAATGTGGTGCAGATATTTAGCTGGTGCATATGAAGGAGAGAAAGATGGTAAGGGAAATCCAGTTTATTATGGGGTAGCTGATAATATGCAGCTAGTAAAATTAAGTACAGATGGTGGAGCGGAAAATACTAATTTAGTAAGGTTAGCTCAATATACCTCTAAGCTAGACTCCAGAAAGCAATTAACTGAACAAATGGTCCATGAGGCTTTACAACCAATACTTTCTGATGAAAAGATTTGTGGTTCAAATCTTTATAGTAATGGTGTTGCACAGAAAGTTGAGATAATGGTATTTGAAATGTTGCAAGGACAAGGTACTGTAAGAAGAACAATTGAAAGATATGTTAGAAGGTGATAAAAATGGTTAGTTTAACAGACGGACGATTCCTAAACGAAAACTGGGGATTGACTAATGACACAGCGAAGCAAATTTACAGGGATATAGTTAAACCCCTAAGAAGAGATAGGGGAATTCTGGATGCGCATACCCATTTCAGCGCAGAGCAGATTGTGAGAAATGAGCCAATTCCAGATATATTTCGAGCAATGATTTTGGAAACAGATCCTAGATGGAAGAACTTTGACCATTACATTGGACAATTAGCCGGAAAACATGGAGTTAGTTTAGAATATCTAAAAAGCAGTAGACCTAATAAAGAGAAATGGCAACGGGTTGCAGAAGTATTCCCTCTATTTACATTGAATCCAGTCTATACCTGGACACATTTAGAACTTATGTCTCTGGGAATTTATTCATTGCTTGATGGAGCCTCAGCTGATACAATATGGGACTTAGCTAATGAGGCATTGCAAAGGCCAGAACATTATCCTCAAAAATTATTTGGAAATGCAAAAGTAATCTGTACAACTGACGATCCTGTTGATGATTTAAGATACCACAAGCAAGCTTCAGGACTATCATTCAAACTTCTTCCAACGTTTAGGCCAGATAATGCCATGAATATCTTTAAAGGAGAAGATTGGAAAAAATATGTGGATAGACTTTTTGAATTAACCGGTGAAAAGCCTTCTTTGCAGGGTTTGATTACAGCATTAGAGTTCAGACATGATTTCTTTGTTGAAAATGGTTGCAAGGCAAGCGATCATGGCCTTGAAGTTCCTTATGGCAGGAAACCAAGCGAGCCAGATGCAGATAGGGTATTTAGAGATGCTTACGAGAGAAGCAAATTTCCAAGCATAAATAGCGAAGGAGCAGCTATCTTTATCTCATATTTGATGAACGAATTTGCCCGGATGGATAAAGCAGCAGGAATTGTAACTCAGATACATTTTGGGCCAGTAAGAAGCATTGATGAGGAATTGCTGAAAAAATATGGTTCTGATATCGGGACAGATGTATCTACACAGCATTTTGAAATTGTAAGGAATTTAAGCCCTTTATTAAACCAATTCGGCAGAGATAACTCAGACAATTATAGTATTGTCCTTTATTGTATTGACCCAACCCATTATGCAACTGTCGCTACATTAGCAAGAGCAGTTCCTTGTGTTAGGTATGGTAGTGCGTGGTGGTTCAATGATTCCCTAAACGGGATGAATCAACACCTTAATTATATGCTCCAGGCAAAACTATGGTCCGATTTTACAGGAATGGTGTGTGACGGAAGAAAACCTATATCATTTGGAAGCAGACATGATATGTCTGACAGAAATATATGCAGTGTTGTTGGAGCACAATATGAAGCAGGTAGTCTTCCAGGAAGCTTGGTTCAACAAGTTGTTGAAGGAATGATTTTCGAAAATCAGAATAGGTATTTTAAATTTGATGCTGCATGACAACATGGTTAGCTGAAGAAAGGGATAAGGGTATTGAAAGAGATGAATTAACTAACTTAGTTCTCAGAGGTTTACGTGAATCCGGGAGAAACCTTTCAAACATTGCTATAGTATCTACTGATGACACTAGGAAGATGGGAAGAGCAGGAGAGATTACAGAAGACATTCATGAAATTCAAGGTATTACTATACAGGATATTTATCTTGCTTTAGGCTCTCATGCAAACCATACAGCTGAAGCAAATTTTAAAATGTTTGGAAACGTGCCTCATGGATTGATAAGAGGACATAGTTGGAAAGATGTTGTTCAACTCGGCACAGTACCTGATAATTTTGTAAAAAAGGTTTCTGGTGGTGATGAATCCAGATGGCATGAATCTATTCCTGTTGAATTAGACAGAGCATTTCATGAGGCTTTTACAGGGAGAAAATATACAGCTGTAATTTCAATAGGTCCTGTTTTTCCTCATGAAGTATCTGGTTTTTCAAATGGCTTGAAAAATATTTTAGTTGGATTAGGTGGTAAAGGATTCATTGATAGAAGCCATTATTTGGGTGCTACTTATGGTGCTGAAAGGTTGATGGGAAGATTAACTACGCCAGTTCGGGAGGTGTTTAATTATGCTCATGAACATTATCTTAAGGACTTTGGCATTGTCTATGTATTAACTGTTTTAGATAATGACCAAAACGTAAGAGGTGTTTTTGTAGGAGATGATATTGAGACGCATGCAAAAGCTGCTGATTTGAGCAGAAGATTAAATGTTGAACCTTTTATTATGGCTGAACCTATTAACACTATAGTAGTCAACTGTAATCATTATCATGCAACTTGGGTTGCCAACAAAGCCGTATATAGGACAAGGATGGCAATAAAGGAAGGGGGTAATTTAGTTGTTCTTGCCAGAGAAGTGAAGAGCTACGCTGATGATCCATCAGCGAATCCTGAAGTTGAAAAATTAATAGGTATATATGGTTATTGGGGAACCCAACATATTTTGAATGCAGTTAAGGAGCATCAGGAGCTTAGGGATAACCTTTCCGTTGCCGCTCATTTAATGCACGGTTCATCTGATGGGAAATTTGGGATTACATATACTACTAACAGTGAAATAATGAGGAGGAATGTGATTGAAAATGTTGGATACCATTGGTTAGACATTGGGAGAGCCGAAGAACTTTATCATTTTGCTGAATTAAAACCAGGATTTAATAGATTTCCTCGACTTGGGGCTATTTATTATGTCAAGGATCCATCAAATATATTGTTATCATTAAGATCAAATTGGGAGGGATAAAAAATGGCTAGAGCAGAACTTGGTTTAATTGGAATGGAAGTTATGGGTAAAAATCTGGCAAGAAATATTGCAGGGCATGGAAGAAATCCTCAGACTGAAGGGTGGCATGTCATTGCGCAAAATAGGACGGCAGAAAAAACACATTCTTTCTTACAAGAAGTTTCTAGCCAACCAGAAGGAACAAATATAGAAGGGGTTGATACCATAGAGCAATTAGTCAATAAAGTTGGTTCAACTGGCATCTATTGGTTGATGGTCAAGGAAAATGCTGTGGATGCTGTTACTGAAGAACTTTTAAGACATGTTGGGTCTGGAGCGTTAATTGTTGACGGTGGAAACTCTTTTTTTATGGATACCATAAGGAGAGAAGAGACACTTAGAAAGCGGGGAATTAGTTATATTGGAACAGGGGTAAGTGGTGGTGAGGAAGGAGCATTAAAAGGCCCAGCAATAATGCCTGGAGGAGATACTAATGCTTATAATAGAATTGAACCCTTGCTTAGGCTAATTGCAGCAAAAGCACCACAGGACGGCAAGCCTTGTGTTTCTTATATAGGGCCAAATGGAGCTGGCCATTATGTGAAGATGGTTCATAATGCTATAGAATATGGAGATATGGGGCTTATTGGCGAATCTGTCTGGTTATTAAAGGCCCTTTTAGGATGGGACTCTGTGAGAGTTGGTAAAGAAATTGAAAAATGGAATGCACAAGGAAATCCCCTCCAATCATATTTGATACATATAACTGCAGATGGTCTACAGCAACTAAATAAAGAAGGAGGACCTCTTGTTGATGTAACTGCAGATATAACGAGAATGAAAGGTACAGGATTGTGGGCATGCCAGAGTGCTGATGAATTATTAGTCCCAATCCCGACAATATATTCTTCAGTTCAGTCAAGGATGATGTCTGAACTTAAGGATATGAGATTAAGGATGGCAGAAAAAGCAGGAGAGCCTGAAGGCTATGACGTTATTGATGAAGAAAGAATACCATCAGCAGTACATAATGCTTTATATGTAGCAAAAATATCTTCTTATGCACAGGGAATTGCTTTGCTACAAAAAGCATCTGAACACTACTCGTTTGGGTTGAATATTGGAAAAATTGCAGAAGGATGGAGAGGTGGTTGTATTATAAGAGCACAATTCCTAGATGATATAACAAAAGCGTACGCAAGTGATGCCCCAGAAAACCTTATTGCAGCTCCATTTTTCACAAAAGCTATAGAGATGGGATTAGGTGATTTGCTGTATGTTTCAGAGTTGGCAGCTAAAGCAGGGGTACCAGTGCCTGTAATGGATGCATCAAAGAATTGGTTATTGCAAGTCATGAGTCCTGTATTGGTAAGTGCTCAAGTTCAAGCTCAACAGAGAGATTACTTTGGAGCCCATGGTTATTTTAGAATTGATGAACATGGAGGGTTATTAGTTAATGACCAAGGAAAACTTAGAGAATTCCACACAGAATGGATGTTACGAGGAAGGCCTGAAAAAGAAGTTACAAAATAATTTTTATATTTTTAATTTTAAGGAAAGGATGGAAAATGAAATATGGAAATCTAAACATTTTAGATACTGCTAAATATGACATAATGGCATTAGGTGCCCTGGTAACAAGATTTGATCCTGGGAATATACCTTTTCGTGAAGCAAAATCTGAGGTATCACGCATTGATCTTTCATTAAATCAGCCGTTTGCTGATGTTATTGCGCGATTAGGTAGATAGTAATTTCACATATCTTTTAAGGCATTAATTCCACAACAGACGAGCAACCAATCAACTCTTGAGATATATGCCTATTTCAACAAATTGAAAATAATCTTCTTAATTCTTTTAGGGTAATTTTCTAAATATTTATTAAGCTTTTTAACATTAACTTTCTTTCTTATCTCAGTAATAGCTTCTTTGCTTAACCTCTCCTTAAAATAAATCATATCAATAAAGGTTTTTTCTATATCTGAGTAAGGAAAATAAAAATCCCCTTGTTTTAAAATTACAGAACCAAACAGATACTTCTTATTTACCCTTCTTATTAAAACATTTGCTCCAAGTATTTTGCGTATTCCAGGCCGGATTCTTTTTGCAGTGATTATCACTGGAATAGTTTCCTGCTCCCACAGATTATGAAGGCTTAATGCATCTTGCAATCCAAGATAAGCCGGAGAAAAACAAAAGACGGCAAGGGAAGGGTCATCATGCGTGGTATAAAATCCTTTGGTTAATCTCTTTATTCTGCCTTTTAACACAAGGTTTCTTATGAGTTGCTTGTTATACTGCTTAACCTTTTTTTTGTTATTCATTATTCTTGAGATTGAATTTACATCTACTACGGGGCTTTTCTGAAAAAACTCTTCAACTTGTTTAAGGTATTTTGTTGTGCCCATGAGTTATGCACTCCTTATATATTCCATCATCTTCTGTGTGCTTGGAATTAATCCTTCAATAATAATGGTCTTTAAATCTTTTTCATCCAAAGGTTCCTTATAGTTTCTGAAAAAATTGTCTAAATAACTGGTAACCTTCTTTTTATCTTCTACAAATCTTAATAAGAAAAAAATGTCGTACATATCCCTTATCTTTCTCCTTTTAATGTATGTCTCCACCTTTTCCTTAATAAATTCTTCAGGAGTCAGGGTATAAACGGTAACTAAGTTTCCATCAGATTTCTCATATTCTTTAAGGATGCTAGGTGCAGATTTTCTAAAAAGTGCTTCAAACCTTACAATTATTCTGTTAGACTCTAATTTGGAAAATATGCTGTTCTCACTTATTTTTTTCTTCATAACGTTAAATCCGCTTTTTTCCAGATTTTTGAAAAGTATGTTAATATGTTTCTCATCTTTGGGAACATAAACATCTATATCTTCTGAAAACCTGTTGCCTTTATAACATCTCCAGATGGCAGTACCCCCATGCAAAACAGCATTATTAAATACAGAATATAGTTCTTTGACAATGATATCCTGATACCTAGCAATATCTTTGTGCATCTGCTTTTTCAGCTTTAATACTAAGGGAATTTCCGCCATTTTAATGAGCTACCAAAGTTACTAATATATATAACTTTGGTTTATTTATAAACTTTTTGATTTTTTGGAGTCTACTTTATTCAAAATCCAGAATAGCTACATCTCTTCCAGAACATCAATACCCAACAAGCCTAATCCATTTTCAAGAACTCTTTGGCAGCATTCTATTAAAACCAATCTTGCATTTCTTAAATTTTCTTCAGCTTTTAGAACCGGGCATGCATTATAGAATAAGGAAAATTGAGAGCTTAAATTATAAAGATAAGAAGCAATGATATGCGGTTTTAATTGTTCTGTTGCCTCCTTCACTAAGCTTGGAAAATTTCCCAATAGTTTGACCAGTTCAATCTCATCTTTTTCTTTTAACAAAGAGAAATCAACTTTTTCATCAACCTTTTTATCATATTTTTTTAAGATAGATGCAATTCTTGCATAAGCATACTGTAGATAGGGTCCTGAATCCCCTTCAAAGCTAAGAGCCTGCTCCCAGTTGAAAACAACATTCTTGTCAGCGCTTACTTTTAATATTGCGTATTTTATGGCCCCATAGGCAATCTTCTTTGCATTTTCATCTTTAACAGTATCATGCCTTTTTTTAATCTCTTTTTTGGCCTTTTCCAAAGCTTCTTTCATAAAGTCTTCAAGCAAAACAAGATTTCCTTTCCGAGTAGACATCTTTCCTTCCTGCAAAAGAACAAATGAATAATGCACCACTCGTGAAGGTTTGATTTTTAGCAAGCTTAGAGCAGCAGTGATTTGTTGGTGATAGAGTTTCTGGTCTTCTCCTAAAACAAGGATATTCTCTGTTTTTTTCTTATCAACATGGTAAGCTAGGTCTCTTAATGGGTACAATGAAGTTCCATCTGCCCTTGTCAAAACTAAAACAGCACTCTTCATGGCGAGATTAAATCCCTCCTGGTTAAGCACTTTTCTTCCTTCATCATCTATAAATAATTTTTTTGTCGATTCCAGCTTTTTTAAAATTTCTTCAGTTTTTTTATCCCATAGATAGTCTGATTCATAATCAAATTTATCATATTTGATGTCTAATTCAGAAAGGATCTTTGTCTGCCCCTTAACACAGATCTCAACAATTTTTTTGAAACTCTTTTTTGTTTTTTCATCATTCAATTCTAATTTATGTAACAACTCAAAAACTTTTTTTTCTAATTCAGGATTTTCCTCTACTTTTTTATTTATTTCAACATATAGTTTCAAGAGTTCATCGAATTTAATGTTTTTCTTACCTTCTGCGCCGAAAACTAACATGGCAATCTGTTTTCCAATGTCATTGACAAAGTAATGCGTTTCAACTTCATAATTCTGAAACTTTAGAATTCTGACAATAGAATCTCCAATCAGTGCATTTCTTGCCCTGCCAACATGAGGGGATGCATTTGGATTAATAGAAGTGTGTTCAACCAATATTTTTTTATTTTTCCCTAGGTTTAAAGAACCATAGTTCTTATTCTTTAGAATATTTGTCAGGATTTCCTTTGACATGAATATTTTATTGACAAAGAAATTAAGGTAGGACCCTTTTATCTCAATCTTACTAATGATTCCGCTTAAGGGAATCTTTTTAGCCAAATCTTCAGCTATTTCAGCTGGAGCTTTTTTAAACACCTTTGCCAGTGTAAAGCATGGAAATGCATAATCCCCAAGCTCCAGGTTAGGTGGAACTTCTAAATGTATCTCTTTTTGGCCTGTTGCTTTCATCAATTCTTTTATAATTTCTTGTTTAAAGTCCATAAATAAAAAATAAATGCGTAGAATTATAAACTTTACGTTTTGGCTTTATGAGAAACATGATTATGCCTGATTTCTAGTATTATTGTTGTTGCACTAGCTTTCCATTTCGGATAGTGCTATCCAGTCTTAAGGAAACGGGATAGGTGTCTTTAAGAACTTGGAATACCAGCATGTCTGCATAGCCTCCTTCTCTTATAGAACCAAAATCTGTCGCCCTGTACAATATTGCAGGATTAAGACTACTTGCCATTACAGCCTCTCTAACAGCATCGTGAAATCCTAAGGGCTGATGTCGCTCTCTGGGAGATCTAAACATTGGTATAGGCCCCCCATTCTCATTATTCATTAAGAAATTGATATAATTGATAAAACATCCATACATAGTTATGTTTGTACCTGCAAATTTTTTTTCATCAGTCCCTTCCATCACATAAACCTGGCCATCCTTTGAAAGACACGCCCAGATGTGATGCTCATCATCACCATGAGATATGTCAAATCGTTTTATTGATCTGTCTGTCGAACCTGCATTATCATCAATAAGTATTATTTTATCAGCTCCAAACATAGAACGGACCCATAAAGCCCCTCTTACATCCACATGTTTATTGTCAGTGATAAGCTCTGCATAAAAAGCGGCCTTTCTTTGTTCAGCCAAATCCAAATAGTCACCTATACCCTCTAATATTGAGAATTGACCAGTCTTTGCATTAAAAGTAGTTTGAGCATTGGTTGCATGAACCCAAACATAACGCCCATTATTCATTATAGCCTCTTTAATCTGCTCCTCACTTGCACACGTATGTCCAAGTCCAACAACAATACCTTTCTCCTGAAGATCTGATACTGTGGCTACCGTATCAACTCCTTCCTGAGCCCACTCCATGCCAATGCAGACCCTTCTTAGAGAGCCATGTGAAGCTCTAAGATATCGCTGAATATTTTCGATTGTTGGAGGCTGAAGTTTGGTTCTATCCTGGACACCTAGATTAGGACCAGGATAAAAAAATTGTCCCTCTAAGTCCATACCAGCAAGTGAGGCAGAATTTGACTTCACATCTCTTTGTCCCACCAGTGAAGCAGATTCCTCTATTAAGGCATCCAAACATCCCTGATCGCAAGCCATGGCAGATATATGCATGGCCCCAGTTCCGGTCTGCCCATGCGCCAATAAAACTTCAGCTATATTTTGTTTTATCTGTCCTCTTTCAAAACAAAACCTGTCTGAACCAAAATCATATCTCCCAAAACACGGAATTATCAGCTTACCTCCGCCATGAGAATGTGTGCCGTAGAAAGGTGGGACTACTATTCTATCATTATCTAGAGCAATTGTATTTTCAGCAGATAGGTTTTTATCTTCATTCGATATGTAACAAATTTTTTCATCCTTGATATAAATATAAATTTTTCCTAAAATAACTTCCCCATCCTTCTCGTAGAAAGAAGTCCCTCCTTTAAGTATTAAATTAAATGTCATGGTGTAATATATGACTTAATGATTTGGTCTTACTTCTATTGGTTTCCCATACTCCCCTCTACTTAGATACATCGCAGCCTTTGCATCAAGGAATATGTGCGCATTTGGATGTTCTTGTAGCCTTGAGCCAGGAACCATTCTAGAGATTGCTCCCTCTATACAATTAACAACAGCTTCTGCTTTTCTTTCATCAGGCACTACGCAAACAATATTTCTGCATGCCATTATTTGATATACTGACATACTTATGGCTTGCTTCGGCACTGCATCTAGTGATGGGAACCAACCTTCACCTAATTGTTGTCTCCTACATTTTTCATCCAGATTAACTACAATGTAAGGATCAGTTGTTGCAAAATCTGCAGGCGGATCATTGAAAGCGACATGGCCGTTTTCACCGAAACCCATAACTATTAAATCAATATCCCTGGCACCTATAATACTATTCAAACGGCCGCATTCCTTTTTAGGATCTTTAGCATCTCCATTTACATACAAGAATTGAGAAGGTTCAAGGCCCAATGGATCAGCAATCCTTTCTTGCAGGTATTTTCTAAAACTTGCTCTATGTTCTACTCCTCCTGGTAAATGAATATATTCATCCATATGAGCAAACCATAATTTACTTACATCTGTTTCATGTCTATATCTAGGTACAAGCTCTGCTAAAACATCAAATTGTGATGCTCCGGTTGCATGGACTATATCCGCGTTACCCTTATATCCAAGTGTCCATTTTACTATTTCAATTGCTTTATCCGCAGCTGCTGCACCCATTTCTTGTTTTGTCTTGTATATATAATACTGCATTTTCATCCCCCCGTTATTCAGTTAACAGAAACAGCCAAGAGGCTGTAATTTACCTCTTTTTTTAGATTAAAATTGATGGGGATTTATAAATATTGTGGAATATGAAATACTGGAAATTTTTCAATTTTCCATAATCACTAAGGAATTTCGCATAATCAATTTACTGACCTGTAATTGATAAGATTTCACGTATCAGCAATAAGCTTTTTATGATACCCAAACAGTCTGCTAAGATCCTGCCCTTCTATTTCTTGTGCTGTAATTATAAGGCCCCTTGCTCTAAATGATTTCATTAATCCTTCTGCATCTTGTTTTTTTCTAAACGCTTTGAAGGAATCATCTTCCCTCGCCATAAGCCTGGTTGAATCAGTCTTTGGATCGTCTGTGGCTCTAATCATCATATCTACTATATAAGGTGCAATATAAGAGTTATATGCTTCCTTCAGCTTCTGCCTTAGATCGGAAGATAGCATTTCCGCTAAACGCTTTCCCTCCATGTGCTCCTGAACTATATATCCCATCTTTATGTATATATAGTCTTGCAGCGTATTGAGTTTAGCATCCCTAATCCTCCGGCCAATATATTTAGCTCCTGCATAGGATGCTGTACCTTCATATATTAGTAGAGCAGGGTCGATAAGTCCAGAATCTCTTTCCTTAATATGCCATAACTCATGCGCAATTGCCTCTGGTAGGTCAACTATATGTTCAGTAGTATTTGCATAAAGAGTGATATCTGCCGTAAGTCTCTTTTTTTCACTTTCTACCTCAGTAATAAACACTTTAATTAGCTCATTAACTGCAGCAGGGCTAATTTTCAGACCATAATGTTCACCAAATAGTCTGGGATAAACCTGCGGTCCGTATAATCTATACAGATTTTGTGTGAAATCATCTTCAACCTTTGCAGATGCAAATGTAGAAGTACCAGAGGGGTGCTCAATTCCCTGATAAGCTATTGTTGGGATGTTGCTAAATTCTACTCCATTCCGCTGAAAAAATGCCAAAGCCTTTTTTTCCTCAATCCGCGCTCTCCCTAAGATATCTTTGGGTTTTCTTCCACACTTAAGCAGTTCTAAAATGCTAGCCCTATTTTTCAATCTCTCTTCTCTAGCAGCAGTATCTTCTGATGCAGCATGCATTCTCTTTAAATCTTCAGCAAGAGGATCATACGTATCTTTCATTAGTTAAAACCTCGGACAATTTGTTGTAAATTCTCAGCAATATATAAAGGCTTTCAGGATTTAACCCTAAATACTAATCAAATATAGAAAAAATATTTTAAAAGTCTTTTTTGATTTCCTTATATGCTTCCCTAAACGATTTTCCTTTTTTTACTAAATTATAGACTTTTTCTGTTGCGTATAATTCATCAGTCATGGCTTTTTTGCAGTTCTCTTTATTTATTATTAATTTACTAACTACCAAATCTATAATCTCAAGACAATCCTTTGTTGTTTCAATCCCATTCATCAAAGGTTCTTTTGTCAGCTGTAAATCACGATTATAACCTGAAGGTAGATTACTGATAAGATTTTTTAACTGGAATTCATAACCTAAAACCATAGCATATTTTGCACGGACCAGCTCTAAAACATCGGGGTTCTTCTTTTGAGGCATTATTGAAGACCCTGTGGTAAACTCTTTTGGTAATTCAAAATAACCAAATTCTTGCATTGAAAATAAGATGATATCAGATGCTAACTTATTCAATGTGTACATTACGTTTGTTAGAGCATTTAAGATAATGGCTTCATGTTTCCCACGTGAATTCTGGACATAAATTGAATTTTTGTAGTTTTCTTTGAATTTTAGTTCCTTTCTTGTGATTTCTTTGTCCACACTTAAAGGAATTCCATAACCAGCTCCAGTTCCCAGTGGATTTTTATCAATAACATCTACTGCGTTGTCTAGCAATTTTAAATCATCTTCTAAACTTTCAATGAAACTTTCTGCCCATAGCTTAACAGAAGAAGGCATTGCCTTTTGCATATGAGTATAACCGGGCATAGCTATGCCATTCTTAGATAATTTTTTTAGCGAATTGCCTAATCTATTAATTAATTCAAATATTTTGATTAGTTCGTCTTTTTCATAAAGCTTCAAAGCAGCAACAACCTGGTCATTTCTCGAACGTGCAGTATGGATTTTTTTACCCAGCTCTCCAAGTTTTTTTGTAAGAAAGTTTTCAATTGCAGTATGACAATCCTCATCCTCTAACTTAATTTCAAATTTCCCATCTTTATCTAATCCTATTATAGTTTCCAGCTCTTTTTTTATTTTTAAGAATTCTTTTTCATTTAATACTTTAATCTTGGCAAGCATTTTAGCATGCGCAATTGAAGCAGCACAGTCATACTTCAAAAGTTTCTTATCTAACAGGTAATCGTTCCCAACTGTAAATTTTTCAATTTTCTTGTCTAATTTCTTATCCTGCCAGAGTTTTGTCATACAAAGATTAAACTATCACTTATTTATAAATTTATTGACTAGAAAGAGACATATTAGACAAAAATGTCCAATTTCGGACTAAATAAACCATATTATTTATATAGTAGTTATAACAACTATATAATAAAATGAACACAACTACTATCCAGCTAAAAGAAAATACTCTTGAAAGATTAAAGTACTTTAAGGAGTTCAGTAAAGAAAGTTACGATGAACTAATCAATAAAATAATTGATAATATTGAAGAAGGACAATTGACAGACCAAGCACTTAAAGACATAATTGAAGCAAAGAAAGAGATTAGGGAAGGCAAAGGACAAAGTATTGAAGATGTAGCACAGGAACTAGGAATCAAACTCTAAAATGTTTTCTATTATAATCCTGCCTAAAGCCAAAAAAGAGCTTCTAAAACTAGAAAAGAAAACAACAGAGATTATTTTAAAGAAGATTTATAGCATAAGAGAAAATCCCCTTCATTATATAGAGAGATTAACAGAAATACCAAGTTGGAAACTTAGAATAGCGGACTACAGGGCAATATTGAGCATAAGCACAAAGGAAAACAAAATATTTATTGAGAAAATAGGACATAGGAAAGACATATATAAGAAATAAAGTTTTATAAGTTAAGAACATCTCTATCTAACTGATATATTAATTCATTTTACTTTTTCTATACCTTATCAAATCTTTTATAGTGTAAATCGTCAACTTATGCTTTTGGGAAAATTCCTCCAAATCCTCAAGCTTTGCCATTGAACCGTCTTCTTTCATTATTTCTGCAATAACAGCAGCAGGATAAAGCCCAGCTAACTTACATAAGTCCACAGCAGCTTCTGTATGACCTGCCCTCTGCAAAACACCATTTTCAGCTGCCTTAAGTGGAAAAAGATGCCCAGGCCTTGCCAAATCCTCTGGTCTTGAACTTGCATCAAGTAGAACTTTAATAGTTTCTGCCCTGTCGAATACGCTGACTCCAGTAGTTGTTTTTCTTTTAGCATCAACAGAAATTGTAAAGGGGGTATTGAATTTGTCTGTGTTATTTAGCTCCATTAACGGGATTTTTAGTTCGTCCAAACGTTTTCCCTCAATTGGAACGCACATTATGCCCCTAGCCCACTTTATCATATAGTTGAGTTTTGATGGAGTTACCTTTTCTGCTGCCATGACCAAGTCTCCCTCATTTTCCCTATTTTCATCATCAACAATGATGATAAAATCTCCTCTTTGGAGCTGCTTTATTGCATTATCAATATTGCCAAACATTCTAAAAAAGAAAATGAGTTTATTTAAAAAGATATGGGTAAGCGTTACAAATATCCTTCAACCAGAATATCCCTGCCGATTTCCTTATGGACTAGATTCTTTAACTTTATGGATTTATCCACGCGGTTAATACCTAAATCTCCCAGCGCAGCTAAGCCATTCCCTATAAATCTTGGTGATATAAAGAATAGCACTTTATCTGCAACACCTGCTTTTATTATCTCTGCATTAAGCTCTGCCCCTCCTTCAATCAATATTGAGCAGATTTCCATTCTTCCAAATTCTTTCACCAATTCCTTTAAGTCTATCTTGCCTTTAATAAGATTAACAATCATGACATTAACGCCTTTCTGCTGAAACTTCTTAATCTTTGCTTTCTGGGCTTTTTTTGATGTAACGATAATAAGCTTGTTTGGCTCGTTATTGACAACATTTGCGGTTAAAAGTGTTTTCAGGTTGCTGTCAATCACTATCTTTCTTGGATTAATCCCTTTTGTGAGCCTCACTGTCAGAAGCGGGTTATCTTTAAGAACAGTATTAGAGCCTACCATGACTGCATCATATTCTGCCCTTAACTCATGGACATATTTTCTTGCCTCTCTGCCGGTAATATACTTGGAATCGCCTGTACTTGTAGCAATCTTTCCATCAAGGCTCATTGCTGCTTTTACTACAACAAATGGCTTTTTCGTTTTTATCCATTTGATATAAGGCTCATTTAATTTCTCGCAATCCTCTTGTAGAATCCCTATCCTTGTTTTCAAGCCTCTGAATTTCAGTTCCTCATAACCGTTAACAATTGGATTAGGATCTTTCATCCCAATAATAACTTCCCTTATTCCAGCTTCAACAATACGTTGTGTGCATGGAGGAGTTCTGCCCCAATGAGAGCAAGGTTCCAGGGTAACATATAATGCCCCCCCTTGTGCTTTGTTTCCTGCCTCTTTCAAAGCCATGACTTCAGCATGATCACAGCCGCATTTTTTGTGAAACCCCCTGCCTATAATAGAACCTCTTTTGATAATTAAAGCGCCAACTAAAGGATTTGGAGAAACACCTCCTTTACCTTTTTCAGCTAATCTGATAGCTAATTCCATGTATTTTCTGTGTGATATCAATTTAACCCCCTTTAGAGAAGAAAACACACTAAGTATATAAAAATTTGTGTTTATTAGAATGTAGCTAAAAAAGGTTAACGCATTGTGTATCCATGATCACATGGCAGTATTTGACCCTGTAAGTAGGAAGACTCTTTAGACAATAAATATAAGATTGCCTTTGCAGCATCTGCATAAGTGCAGAATTTACCGTCATTTGTTTGGCCAGAGTATTTATTAAACATATCAAAAATATTTCCACCTTGATTACGGGCATATTGAGCAAATAGTCCTCTTTCTGGATCTGTCCAAAGGGGGGAATATAGGAAATTGCCAAAAGCAGCTGCATTTATTCTAATCTTTGCACCATGCTCTAATACCACACCTTGATTTATGCTTCGACACGCAGCTTTTGACGCAGGATATGCAAGGTTGCCTCTTGAACCTATAAATGCTGATTTTGAAGTAACTTGAGCTATTGTCCCTCCATTGTTAGATGCTAACATATATTTTACACATTTTTGAACAAAGTTATAATGCCCTGTTACATTCACCTCCATGACTTTTCTAAAATCTTCAATAGGAAATTCCAAAATAGGCCCAGAGAGAAGCCTAGCTGCATTGCTCACTGCATGAGTTAATCTTCCATAAGTGTGCACAATATAGTCTAAAGCTTGATCCATTGCACCATTGTCTGTTACGTCTACTATTTGAGATTCCACTTTTCCGCCAACATGAGACAATCTTTCTGTAACTTGATCCAGACCATTCTTATTAACATCCTGGAGTACAAGCGCTTTTGGACAATGATACGCTAACGCAGATGCCACCGCTTTTCCTATGCCTTGTGCAGCCCCTGTGATTACAATTACAGCATCGCTTAAATCCCTTTTTGTATACTCCAGCGTTTCCCTTATAGCTTCATCTACTCCTTTAGATTCCATTTCTCTAAGTATCTCAAGAAGATGGCTCTCATCTCTAACTTCAGTTTGAACTCCTTGAATCATTAATTCTGGCATTTTAAACTCAATTGATCTTTATTAAGGCCTTAATCTAATTAAATCTTGTGCAAGTAAATATTGCTCACAATTAGCCCCCCAAACACCCTTATTAGCAGCAACCATAACACCTAATTCTTCAAATATTGTTTTGTAGGGTTCAGGGTGTTGTTCTGAAGCTTCTCTAAATTTGTCTACTTCAACTCTTGGCATTCTAATATGGTTATAAACCAGATTTTTTCCACCCAGAGAAGGCATATTCTTAACCATCTCTTTAGCGCTGTCTAATCCTTGGACAGCAATAATCATTCTCGCAGGGTCTATTTGTCCAAAACTAATCTTAGCTAAAACATGCTCCATGCTTTCTATTGTACCGCATTTGGTAGCTGTATAATTTCTAGGTCCATAATGATACGGGTGGGCACTGGCTGCAAATATCTGATTTTGGTCCTCTGGTCCGGCAAATAGGCTTGAACAAGGAGAATCATGCCTTTTTCCACCCAATATTAAATCAATCTGTGAATAAACAGACGGATGCGCAACCATTGCAAATACATCATCCGCACCCCTGTTTTTAGAGTATTGCATTATAATTTCCTGTAAATTTTGCTCTCTTGGATTTACTAGCTTAAATTTAATCCCCAGCTGTTGGTATTCTTCTTGTGGGAACCATTGATTAAATTTTTCAATCACCCTTGGGTCAACTTCTGTGCCAATAATCACTCCAGGTTTTTCTACTCCGTACATAGCCATAAGATTTAAGCCGCGCCCCATAGGACCTCCAATACCAAGAATCACTGTAACTCCTCCCGGGAGCAATCCATAAAAAGCTCTATCTGAGCCTTCTCTATAATGAGTTTGTCTTCTTATTGCTGATAAATTGCATGATAATGGTTCTGCTAAAGATCCTTGATAAAAAGGGCCTTCAAACTTTATAACTGAACCTGTAGTCAATGCTTCCTCGCTTAGAACAGCATACTGCATCAATCCACCCATCTCTGGGTAACAATAACCAAGCGGTTTTTCCTCACCCATCCACATGATAGGGGGCTGGACCGTAACTTTGTCCCCTATACTAAAATGATTCTCACAATCTCTTCCAACTTCGACAACTTCACCAGATAATTCATGACCGACAACAGAAGGAAGAAACCTCCCTCTTGGATGGCTTTTTCCTTGGTTCAGGAATTTATAAGTAGAATGACAGCTTGAGTCTGCTATAACCTGAATTCTTACCTGGTTTTCCTTTAAGGCAGGCATTAGTTTGGTATCAAGCCTAAGATCATGTTTATCATACAACATTAATGCAAGGTTTTGGGTTGGTAAATCCATTTTTATTCACCTAAATTAGTTTAACACATTATCTTTTCTCAGCTAATCTAGCTCTTCTTTTTTCAGCGCCCCAATTGTTTATATAATAAAGGTGCTTATAAGACAAGGGTTTCATTCCTCCAAAAGCTTGGGCCATGTGCATTACATATACAGTATCTAACAAAGAAGCATATGCATTCTTAACTTGCTTAAGGTTTTGACCCATTGTAACTGCGCAAATACCTTCTACAAGAACGATTTTAGGCAGATAGATGCTTTTGTCAGCATTTAAAGGGGTTGCTTCTGTATATTGTCTGATATAATCCTCTTTTGCTTTTTTTATACTATCCTTTAATTTAGATATACCCTCACTAGGTTTTACTCTTACAATCATTGGTGCTGCTCCTCCGTAAACAGCAGCATCTGGATTAGGCATTCCTGTCTCAATTGTGTTTAATGCTTTTTGTGAATTTAGCATTCGTAAAATTAAATCATCTTCTGGTACATGCGCTTGGAAGTAAGATAATTCATTAAAGCATTCCATAAGTCTATATTGGATAGATTGACAAAGGTAGTCGCTTGGGGGGTTATATGATCTCACATGAAATGGACTTCTTGGGAGTTTGGACTCAGCATATCCCTTTATTTTGCTTGTGGTCAATTCAGCTAATTCCCAAACCTCTTTTGGAGAATACGCTGTTTGAATTTTACCATGCTGAGCCATCATAATAACAGAAGGCTGTTTTTTTCTCCATCCTTCCATACATTGATTAAATTTAATTGAAAGAGGAGCGCCTGGCTCTATAAATGGAATGAAACAAAATGTGTTATCTGGGGCAAAAATCTCACAGAAAGCTTCCTCTGCATTGTTTGAGCATAACAACCCATTCGCTATCGTATTATGGTCATGCATGTTCCATCTTGGCCGATGATTGGTGCCAGATAGTTGTGCATGAAGCCCTGTTTCAACAGAAGGTTCCCCTCCAGAAGAATTCGCATCAGTAAACAGCTTGGAAACCAAATCATCTAATTGAATTACTGAAGAAAAATCCTGAGTATAATCCCCCTTAAGGACTGTCCTGCATTGTTCTTCATATTTTTTTAAACCTTTTACAACTCGTTTTACATCTATTTTTCCAAAACCATCTCCCGTTATTGTGGGCAATTGGTGCCCAGAAAGTTTAACATAAAGAGTGTCCCCAAAATGTATAGAAGAATTACCACCACCTAAATAAAAATTTTGGAATCCATCCTCTTGGACATTCCATTGACCAAAAAATCTTGATAATAAAGCAATATCTAATCTTGGATCTCCTGTAAACACCAATCCATCAAATATTTGTCTATTTGGCATAAATACCCCTCCGATTTTAGTTGCAATTGTATAATACTTTAAAAATTTTTCTGGTTTAACCACTTTAAAATAGATACTATAAGAAAGATTTAAATATTATTGTGTAATTTGACCATCTAAATAATTTTGAGGAGGGATGGTTTATGGTTTTAAATATTGATGTTTTGCCTAAAGAAGGAGTGCCGCCTGAGACAGGCTTGAAATTATTTGAACCTAGGCTTTATTCTGGTCAAGCTCTTGAAGATCGTCTTTCTATTCCATCTAAGATATTTTCGTTTAATATGGGACATGGTGACAGAGAACTTCATGCCTTTAGATATAATAAAAGGTTATCAAATGAACTAGAAACAGGCACCATAACTAAAGAAAAAGCATTAGAGATGTTGGAAGCAATGATGTTAGGAAGAGAATTAGAAACAATGAGCGTTAAACTTCAATATGAAAAAAAATACGGAGATGTAAAAAACTTAGATATTACTTTCCCAACTCATTTGGCTATTGGCACGGAAGCTATGACTGTTGGTGCCTTATTTGCTATTGAGCCAGATGACTATATCACAAGTACTCATAGAGGACATGTTGACGCTTTAGTTAAAGGATATCGTGCTATTAAAGCCATGACTGATGCTAAATTAGTAGAATTAATTGAAGAGAATGAGGGTATTAGACAAAGAATTGGATTAAGTACACGTGATAACTCAAGGGAGCAATTAATTGAACAAGCTATTGACATTGATATATACCGTACAATTGCTGAGTTATTCGGAAAAAAAGACGGATTTTGCTCTGGAAAAGGTGGTGGCATGCATCTAGCTTGGGTTGGAGCAAATAATTTAGGGAACAATGCAATTGTTGGCGGACTGATTGGTATAGGGGCTGGCTCAGCATTTGCTTCCAGATATTTTCAAGATAAAAAAGTAACTCTTGCTATAGCTGGTGATGGGGCATATTTAAATGAAAATGCTTATGGGGCTTTCAACTTGGCTACTATGGGTCAGTTGAAGAATGGTATACAATCCACAAAGGAGGGCGTTCCAGTTGTCTTTACTTGTTACAACAACATGTATGCAATGACCTGCCAACAGATAGGAGAGGTAACTGATGTAAAATATCTTGCTCAGAAGGTTGTTGGGTGGGACAGAAATGGGATGCATGCAGAAGTAGCTTTTGGTATGGATGTTTTAGCTGTGCATGATTTAATAAAAAGAGCAGCTGAAACAGCCCGTTCAGGAAAAGGCCCTGTTTTTGCAGAACTTATTGGAACTAGGTTTTATGGTCATTCTTTAAGCGATGATGGGGTTGATGAAAGCGGTAAAGGTAAAGCCACGTATCGGACTCCAAAAGAGATTTACACTTGGAAAAGTTTTGATCCAATTAGCCTTTTTGCTTCTCAGGTGGTTTCCGCTGGATTAATAACAGAGGAACAATTTACCAGTATGCAAGGGAACATACAACAGAGGATTCAGAGATTAGCAAAACTTGCCTGGGAATCTGATTTCCCAACTACTGACGAAATGTTTACAGGATTGTATACTTCTTCCAAATCGGATGGTAAAATTGAAGCCCCTCCTCACATAGCCAAGCCAAAAGAATTCTCACATTTCGAGAGAAAAGGCGATGGAAGAATAGGATATAGTCAGGCAGTGACTGAAGCCATTATTCAGGAAATGATGCGCGACGGTACTGTTATATTAATTGGAGAAGATATTGGTGAATATGGAGGTGCCTTTGGTGAGACAAAAGGAATTTATAATATCTTTGGCGCTGATAGGGTAATAAATACATCATTAAATGAGGCTAATATAGCTGGAGTTCCTATAGGGATGGCTCTTAGAGGGATGAGGCCTATCTCAAAAGCATCCATGTATATTGATTTTTTGACACTAGCCCTTGATCAGATAGGAAATCATGCTGCAAAACTTCCTTATATGTCAGGCGGCCAATTGCAGGTTCCAATTGTTTTCTGGACTGATATGGGGGGAGGGATGGGATATGCAGGCCAGCATTCACAAAATTTGGAGGCAATGATTGCAATGTTCCCTGGATTAAAGGTTGTTGCACCTGCAACCTCCTATGATGCAAAGGGATTAATGATAGCTGCCATAAGGGACAATAATCCAGTAGTATATATAGGCCACCAAAACTTGTACAAAGATGTGAATAAATGCAGCTCGCTTATTGATTCAGTTGATACAAGAGGCAGCATTCCTACAGAACCGTATGAAGTGCCGATAGGAATCGCTAATGTATTTAAAAAAATTGAAGAACCTGAAGATGGCAAGGCAGTAACCTTAGTTTCATACTCATGGATGATGAATAATGCACTAAAGGCTGCTAATATGTTTGAACAGGATGGCTATCAAGTTGAAGTAATCGATTTAAGAACACTATTGCCTATCGACTATGAAACTATATCTGAATCATTAGCAAGAACACACAGATTAGTGATAGCCCATCAGGCATGTAGAACAGGGGGTTTAGGTTTGGAGATTGCAGGAGAGATAGCTAGTAACAAAGGCTATTTTTACGAGTTATCTGCTCCAATTCAAGTTGTCGGAGCTCCATTTACAGTTCCACCCTGTTCCAGGAATCTTGAACAAAGCTTTGGGCCAATAGCTAACAGGAATGTCGGATTTATTCCAGGAGACATTGAAATTTATCAATCTCTAAGAAGAACATTTGAAGAATGAAACAAGACCTAATCTCTGTAAAAAAAACAATCTGCGATGTAGCACATGAAGTGTGGAATCAGGGATTAATAGATTTTCCTGATGCAAATATATCTATGTTATTAGATTTTGATGGTAGAAAAGCCTTCTTAGCAACCTCCACAGAAAGTGATAAACGAGTATTGACACCGGATAGTATTAGGATATACAATGAAAATGGCCAGGAGATAGACAGTTCAGGAAATCCTGTAACTGCCAATAATAAGAAACCGACAAAGGATTTAAATATACATCTTGGTATTTATGACGCAACAGATTATAATGCGAAAGCTGTCTTGCATACTCATGGTTTTTATGCTATGCTTTATGCAGCAGCTTTTTCTGGGAAGGGTTTTAATCATCCTTTAGGTAGACTTGATGAGAGAGACGCTTACTTAAGCATAGATCAAGCAAGATTAGGCAAGGTGGCTATAATGGCACCTGACTCTTCTGGCACTAATACAATAGAAACTTGCGTAAGTGCATTTGCCGTTAATAGCAGAATTATCCTTGTTCCAACAAGCGGTTCCTACATTTACAGCACTATTGATAATCCTGAAAAAGCGCTTTGGAATTGCCTTTACGCAGCAAGAAACCTAGAAAAATGGGCAAAGCATTATCTCCCTGCTAGTTTTGAATTTGCTGGAGACAAAATTTTAAGAGAAACTTTTGAAAAATATAAAGATGCTTCAAGAGGAGAGCTTCCCTTATTTGAACAGATGAAAAATTCAGGAGTATAGGTGAAAACAATTTCAAGTTCAATCCCAATTTTGGAGGTATATGAAAATGCGATTAGAGGCACAGGAACAAAAGCAGTTATGTTGTGTGCGAATAATTATCCAGCTAAACTTGCACAAAATTATGGAATTGACAACCTTTTTCAATTTAACTCGTTACTGGTAGAACGGGACGGGCCAAGATTAGTTGAGCTTTCTGATGATTGGGTGGAATTTGCCCATCTATTAAATCCAGCAGGGTTCATTGCAAGCAGCAGATTAGACCAAATAACAGATATGGCAGCTAAAAATGGATTGTATCTTCTTGCTGCTGGCACTGGAGCGCAATATTCATATGCTCACCATAAGAAGTTAGGAATGGGATTTTTTGATTTTCCAGAGCAAGCTCAAAGACACTATCTGCAAATATATAAAGCCTATGCTGACATGCATGAAGCTCTTGGTTTACAGTTATTCACAGGTCATCGGGTAGCTACACTAAATGAGCAATTCATTAAATGCAAAACTGTATTGAGTAACATGCCGTTTGTAATGGAAGGTTTTCCAGCTGTAGAACTTGGCGATATAGATTATCCTGAACTTACCGGTAGTGATCAGGTGACTCTCTCAGAGATTATGAATATGGCTTTAGCCCTAGTTTTGAACAGGCAAAATCCTGGAATGCTTCAACTGGTTGAGCAGATGCAGTATCATGGGATGGAGCCATGCACTGTTGAGCAGGTAGTGCGTTTTAACCAATTCTTGTCTACTAACCTGCAAAAGAGTTATTATGCTGATATGGCAGATAATGGTCACGTAGGTGTGAGGGGAACGCGAATCAGCAATAATCCAGCAGACTATGATTTATTTGAATACGCAAAAGCCTATAGGGGTCCCATAGTATTTATACATCACAATATTTTATTTGAAAACAGGAAGGAGCCAGGAACAACAGCAAATCTGGAGAGGGATAGAAATGCAAGTCAAAAAACTATTCCGGCAAAAGATATGCCTTTCCCTGATAGGATAAGGGATATTAATGACTATGTCATTGAAACATTAAGAAATCCAAATGTGGAGCTGGTTATAGTTTCTCCAGAACCAAAATGCGACTCACAAACAGATCTGGAAAGATTGGCAGATTTAGTCGCAGAAGCTACTCAAATAACAAAAGGTAAAATTGAAGGAACAGGATTATTCGAAGAATCAAAGATAATACCTTTAATATACCTGACAAAAGGGAAAAGAATAAAATTTGATGATGAATTAAAAAAGCATATTAATTAATTTTTTACCTAAACCTTTAATTTTAAATCATTCAACCTATAAAGCCTTCGGCATATTTTTGTTTATAAGTCAAATGACTTCCATTAAAATTCGACGCAGATTTATATAACATTGTTATACTATATAACCAATAAGCAATAAAAAACCTTAAAAGTTGTATCATATAACAAAGTTATACTGTATAACAGAAAACCTTAAATAATAGCTATATGTTATATAATATGAAATGGAAGAATCAGAAAAGATATTGTTGGAAAATGCGAAAGAATACTGGAAAAACGCATTATCTGCAGAGAAGAATGGTGAATTCAATACATCAGTAATCTTATTTTTTAAGACCTTATCTACCCTTTCTGACACATACATCCTAAGGGAAGAAAAGCATATACCTTCAAGCCATACAGACAGGTTTAGGATCCTTGAAACTAAATACCCATTGATCTACCAAATTCTTGATAAGGATTTTCTATTTTACCAGGATAGCTATAGGTCAAAGCTTGATAAAGAAACATCAGACATTTTGAAAGAAGATGCCAAAAAACTATCTAAAATACTTGGAATCAAATTGTAAGAACTTTAAGAAAGAAAACAAAGAGATTTTTGATATTGTTATATATGGATCTTCTATGAAAGGGAAAACTAATTCTAGTGATGTTGATTTGATGCTGGTTTTCAAGGATAGACCGTTAAGTAAAAGATTGGAGTTATCTCAAAATCTTAAATCAATTTTAAAAAATGAAATAAACAATATAGATATAAAGACAATGAATTTGCAGGATTTTTTTGATGAGGCTTTCTTTGCAAGACAAGGAATCCTAATTGAGGGTTTAAGCCTGATAACAAATAAAAAATTGACTGAGTTGATCGGATTTAAAGGATTTAGTATATTCACTTATAATTTAAAAAAGTTAGATCATAATAAAAAAACCTTGTTTACATACGCGTTAAGCGGCAGAAGCTCAGAGGGGGTTTTAAAAAGTTTAAGCGGAATACGTTTAGGCAGAGGTGCTGTTAAAATTCCCATAGGGGACAGTATAGAATTTGAGAGTTTTCTAAAAAGTTGGAATACTGATTATAAAAGAAAAGATATTTTGGAGAGCGAATTATAATTTCCTTTTTGCCCAAGCCTTTAATCTTAATGCATTCAATTTAATAAATCCAGCTGCATCTTTCTGGTCATAACCTCCATGAACATCCATGGATGCTATTTTGCTGTCATATAAACTAGTTGGAGATTCACGTCCTGTTATGATAACATTCCCCTTGTAGAGCGTTAAGTACACTTTTCCATTCACATTCTCCTGGCTTTTATTGACCATAGTTATTAATAAATCAAACTCAGGTGAATACCAAAAACCATTGTATATCAAAGTGGAAATTTTAGGTATTAGACTATCGCGAATCTGTTTTACCTCTCTATCCATTGTCAATCCTTCTATATCAAGATGAGCCTGCATCAATATAGTTCCAGCTGGTGTTTCATAGACCCCTCTTGATTTCATGCCAACAAATCTATTTTCTACTATATCAACTCTTCCAACACCATTTGATCCGCCAATCTTGTTCAGATATTGGAATAATTTTAAAGGATCTGTTTCTGTTATCTTGTTTGTTTTGTCAAATATCTTAACTGGAATTCCTTTAGCAAATTCTATTGCTATATTTGTCTCTTCATCTGGCGCTTTTTGAGGGGAAACTGTCATCTCAAAGGAATCTTCTGGCAGACTGTATTTAGGATCCTCCAAAATTCCAGCCTCATAGCTGATGTGCATTAAGTTGGGGTCCGTACTAAAAGGTTTAGTAACAGTTGCCTTGACTGGAATATTGTTCATCTCGCAATACTTTATCATATCTGGCCTTCCCTGGAATTTTTTTAAAAATTCATCATTTTTCCATGGGCTTATTACTGTTGCATCTGGCATCAATGTATAGTAAGTCAGTTCAAATCTTACCTGATCATTCCCTTTTCCTGTTGCTCCATGAGCAACAATCTTCGTTTTTTCTTTTTTAGCTATTTCAATCTGATTTTTGGCTATTAAAGGTCTTGCTATAGAAGTTCCAAGCATATATTTTCCTTCATAAACAGCATTTGCCTTAATTGCCTTAAAGATAAAATCTGTTACAAACTCCTTTTTTAAATCCTTGACATAGACTTTAGAAGCGCCAATCTGCAAAGCCTTATTTTTTGCAGCCTTAAAATCTTCCTGCTGTCCAACATCTGCAATATAGGCAACCACATCATAACCTTTGTCAACAAGCCATTTTAGGATTACAGAGGTATCTAGGCCACCTGAATACGCAAGTACAACTTTCTGTTTTGCCATACATAAACTAAACATAATGCTATTTATAAATTTATTGACTTAAATAAGATAGAAATAGACAAAATTGTCTAATATTAGACATATTTATTTGAATCCTTCCTCTTCCTTAAATCCAAGCATACAGTTCCATGTCTTAAACAACTTACTCTAACTCACTCAACTCAAAAATCAAAAGATTAATAAAGTCTGTGTACATACACATACATATGGCAACTAAAACAATTTCAATCACTGAAGAGGCGTACGAAATTCTCAAATCATGGAAGGAAAATAATGAAAGCTTCTCAAATGTGATTACAAAGATTGGAAAAAAGAATAGATTGAGTGATTTTGCGGGGATATTATCTAAAGAAGAAGCGATGGCTATGAAGAAGAGCATTGAGGAAGGAAGAACTTTATCAAGAAAAAGATATAAGAGCCGATTAAATTGATATTAGATACATGCTTCCTTATAGATCTTTTTGCCAACAGGCAAGAAGCCGTAAATCTGGCTAAAGAACTTGAATTAAAAGAGATTATCAAAACAACCAGTATAAATGTTTTTGAGATATACAGAAGTCTAAATAAAAAAGACAAATTGGATGAGATTGAGAAAATTTTTGAGAGTATTATTGTTCTAAATCTTGATAAAAAATCAGCTAAACTTGCTGGTGAGATATCCCAAGAATTAGCTAAGTCAGGAATGGAAATAGACCCAGAGGATTGTATGATTGGTGCAATTACTATTCTTGCTAATGAGACCTTAGTGACCAGGAATATAAAACATTTTAGCAGAATCAAGAAAATAAACTTAAAATTATACTAAATTATTTCAATCCTTCCTCTTCCTTAAACCCAAGCATCAGGTTCATGTTCTGCACAGCCTGTCCAGACGCTCCTTTGATAAGATTATCAATTACAGAAACAATAACTAACTGATTATTTTCATCAATCTCAAAACCACCAATCATACACTTATTTGTTTTCTGAACATCATGCAGGTCAGGAATTTTGTCAACTATCTCAACAAAAGGATTTCCCTGGTAAAATATCCTGAACTGTTTCTTAATCTCTTCTGGATCCTGAGGTTTTTTTAATAAGACATGCAAAGTGCACATCATGCCTTGGAATGTATTTATGACATGTGGTGTAAAGCTTATTTTTGTCTTTATGAATTGCTGTATCTCATATTTATGCCGGTGCTTTGTTAATTTATAAGCTTGCAGATTATCTTTGATCACAGAAGCATCTTTTGCATAAACAGATTCCTTTCCAGCACCTGACCAGCCGGATTTGCAGTCAAAAACAATATACTTTGCCATTTTATGGATAGGATATGCTCCAAGCGTACATGCTGTAGCATAGCATCCAGGATTTGCAACTACCTTTGCTTTCTTTATCTTGTCCTTGAATAACTCAGGCAAACCATAAACTGCTTTTGTTTTCTTATCTTCATGCTTAGCATTGTAAACTTTTTCATAATCTTCAATATTTTTAAAACGATAATCTGCGCTTAAATCTATTATCTTCATATTAAGCCATGGAACTAGCTTCATTGCAGCCGTATTTGGAACAGCCAAAAACATCAGATCAATCTTAGCTCCACTAAGCTCAATATCTGAAAAATTCGTGAATTTAAGCTCCTTGTCTTCAAAGTCAGCATATAGCTCGCATACCTTTTTACCAGCATAGCTTTGGCTGTTTAAAACCTTTAATTCAGCGCCAGGATGTTTTTTTAATATTTTCATTAATTCATACCCAGTGTAGCCTGATGCACCTATGATTCCTACATTAGCCATTTACAATACCTCTTTTAGAATTTTGATAGCATCATCAACATCTTTTTTGGTTATAATCAAAGGTGGTAAAAAACGTAAAACATTTTCAGTTGCATTATTTAGCAATAATCCTTTTTCTATGCATTTGTCTACAATATCCTTAGCCTTGTCCTCATTTAGCTCTACACCGATCATTAATCCTTTTCCTTTGACCTTTTTAATATTCTTTAGCTCATGTAGCTTTTTCATAAAATAATTCCCAACTGTAGTTGCATTTTCCATCAGTTTTTCTTTTAGCATGTAATCTATCGTTGCATTTGCAGCTGCGCATGAAAGACTATTCCCTCCAAATGTAGAAGCATGATTCCCTTTATCAAAATCTATTCCCTCTTTAGCAATACAAACCCCAATTGGAACACCATTTGCTAAACCTTTGGCTGTTGTTACAATATCTGGCTTTATCCCTTCATGCAAATAAGCAAAGAACTTCCCTGTTCTTCCATTCCCGCTTTGCACTTCATCTACTATCAAAAGAACATTATTTTTGTTGCACAGTTGTTCCACTTTTTTGAGATAACCAGAATCTGGAACAACAATACCAGCTTCACCTTGGATAGGTTCAATTATGACTGCCGCTATATCGTTAGTTATTGCTTTTTCTAATGCATTGATATCATTATACTTAACAAAAGTTACCTCTGGAGTTAAAGGTTCAAATGGGGTTTTGTACTTTTCTTTCCATGTTGCCGCCAAACTCCCGGTTGTACGCCCATGGAATGCATGCTCAAAGGCTATGAATTTTTTTTTTCCAGTTACCTTTTTTGCTAATTTAATAGCTGCTTCATTTGCTTCTGTTCCGGAATTGCAGAAAAAGCATTTTCCTAAACCAGATAATTTAACCAATTTTTCAGCTAATACAACCTGCTGTTCAGAATAATATAGATTGCTTATCTGGACTAGTTTCTTTGCCTGCATGGCTATTGCTTTTGCTACATATTCATTCCCATGGCCTAATGGAGCACAGGCAATCCCTCCTAAAAAATCAAGATATTTTTTGCCATTAGGATCATAGACATAGCATCCTTTACTGTGATCAACAGCAAGGTTATACCTCCCATATGTCTGCATAACATATTTCTCTTCCAATTTTTTGATCTTTTCAGTTTCCATTTTTAACGATCTCTGTTCCTATACCTTCATCAGTAAATATTTCAACTAGCAAGCTTTGTTTATAAGTACCATCAATAAGGTGCGCTTTTTGCACACCTGCCTCAACAGCTGTTATGCATGCTTCCACTTTAGGTATCATACCTTTATTAATTACACCTTTTTTAATACCATCTAAGGCATCTTCAATACTTAAATGGCTGACTAGATGATTATCTTGATATACACCTTCAACATCAGTAAGTATTGTTAATTTTTCAGCGTTGACAGCTTCTGCAATCTTTGCAGCAACAGTGTCTGCGTTGATATTATTATAATTTTTCCCATCATGTCCGATAGGGCTTATCACAGGTATTACATCTAATTTAATTGCTTCTAGCAGTTTCTTATTGTCAACATCAATTATTTCTCCTACTAATCCCAACTCAGGATTTTTTATTTTTGTCTTCATGAGCCCATTTGTAAGGTTTTCAGCCTTGCATTTTTCATTTTCAAGCATTGAGATGATCTCATTATTGATTTCCAGGCTAACCTTTCTCACAATATCCATCGTCTTTTCATCTGTATATCGTAGACCATTCACAAATACAGGTTTTATCTGGGCTTTTTGCATTTCCTTGCTTATTGTTGGGCCTCCGCCATGCACGACTATAGGGTTAATTCCTACATGTTTTAACAGTGCGATGTCTCCCATCACTGATTTTTTTATCTCTTCATCGATCATTGCATTGCCTCCGTACTTGATCACAAATATCTTTCCGGAATATTTTTTTATATAAGGCAAAGCTTCCCTTAATATCTTGGCTTTTTTTTGTACGTTTTGCATTTTAAGTATGATAATCTGCATTTATCTCAACATAATCATAGGTCATGTCGCATCCATAGGCAGTAGCAGTCTTGTTTCCGCTATTTAAATTGACTACAATCTTGACAACATCTACTTTTAATGAGTTTGATATTTTCTTTGCATTAAAAGATTTGACTTCAATGCCATTTTTCACAATAATATTCCCTTGCATTTCAATATCAGTCTTCGGTTCTGAAAAATTTGCCCCTGAGTTTCCCAGTGCGCACATTATTCGACCCCAATTTGGATCATTTCCGAACATTGCGCACTTAACAAGATTCGATGAAACAACAGATTTTGCTCCTTTTTTGGCATCTTCTGCCGTCTTTGCATTTTTTACAGTGACCTCAAGGAGTTTTGTTGCTCCTTCCCCATCAGATGCAATTTTTTTAGCCAGATCTGTGCAAACATAGGTTAAAGCTTGCTGGAATTTTTGCTTATTTACTGTTTTAACATTGCTGCTCATGATGACTGCCATATCAGAAGTTGATGTGTCCATATCAACTGAGACCATGTTGAAGCTTTCATTGACTGAATTGACGAGGCATTTTTTTAATTCTGCTGAAGACAATTTAGCATCTGTTGTGATAAAGCATAACATTGTTGCCATATTGGGATGGATCATTCCAGATCCTTTGGCAATAGCTCCTATAATAAACCCATCTGACTTAATAGCAATCTCCTTTTTAATAGTATCTGTAGTGAGGATTGCTTCAGCAGCGTTATTTACTTTTTTTAATCCCTTTTTTATGCCCTTTAATCCTTTTTTTATGAGCTCCATCGGCAATTTTTTTCCTATGATGCCAGTTGATGCAACTAAAACATCATTTTTATTTATTGAAAGCTCCTTTGCAGCAAGTTTGCATGTAGTCTCTGCATCTTTAATTCCTTGTTTTCCAGTTGCTACATTTGAATTACCTGAGTTTATGACAATTGCCTGTGCTTTTCCCTTCTTAAGATGCTCCATATTTACCAATAACGGAGCACCCTTTACCTTATTCTTTGTGTATACAGCAGCTGCATTACATACTTTATTGGAATAAATGACAGCAAAATCCTTTTTTCCTTTTTTAATACCAATACATTTACCTAATGCATAAAACCCATTTACTGCAGTTATGTTATTCTTTATTTTTTTCATTTTTATTCAACATAATTAGCATTAGAGCTTTCTGAGCATGAAGCCTGTTCTCTGCCTGATCATATACTATGCTTTGTTCTGAATCTATTACATCATCAGTTACTTCATAGCCTCTGTAGGCTGGAAGGCAGTGCATGAATAATGCTTTTCCCAATATTTTTTTATTAACCTGATATTTTGGGAATACTTTAAGCCGTTTTTTTGATTCCTGCTCCTGGCCCATTGATATCCATGAATCTGTGTAGATGATATCTGCATCTTTTGCAGCTTCTTCTGGATCTTGAGTTAACATATCTGGCTTTTCCAATGGTTCATACCCTTTTGGAGCAGCCACTGAAACCTTTATTCCAACCTTCTGACACCCAACTATAAGCGAATTGCAGACATTGTTTCCATCACCAATATAAGCCAATTTCAATCCTTGTAGTTTTCCAAATTTTTCTTTGATTGTCATAAGATCCGCCAATGCCTGGCAAGGATGATATTTATCACAAAGTCCGTTTATTACAGGTTTAGATGAGTTTTTTGCAATCTCCTGAATAGTTTCATGCTTATATACGCGGGCCATGATGATGTCTGCATATCTAGCTATGCATTTTGTTTCATCTTTTAATGCAGCCTTTTTTAGCTGTGTAGTGTTCCAGTCAAGATAGATAGCATGGCCTCCAAGCTGCGCCATTCCAGCTTCAAAGCTTATCCTTGTTCTGGTCGAATTTTTTTCAAATAGCATCACTAATATTCTATTCTTAAGCGAGTCATAATATTTATTATGCGATTTCTTAAGTTTTATACCTAAATCAATTATCTCTTCAATCTGTTTTTTCGATAATGATTTTAAATTTAATAGATGCATAATGAATAAGTTAATAAGGCGTCTTTATAAATATTATGACTTATATGGGACAGAATAGACAAATATGTCCAAAACTAGACATTACAAATTTCAAATGGTTAACTTGTTTAATCTCAAACTTGACTTTCTGAAATTCCTCTTCATAATTCATTACTTAATAATAGTAATCTATTTAAATATGAACATATTCCTTAATAGTATGGTAAACGCATCAGGCACATTAGGATTAAAACAAATTATAGCAAGAGTTATCCCTCTTTCTGAAACATACAAAAGAGAGCGACCTAAAATGATTACAGATGAAGTGTTAGCTGTACTAGTTCATGAAGGATTGGCTTTTACAACATCTCCTGATCCATTCGAAGCAGTAAAACAAATACGTAATGCAGGAAAAAGAGTTGCTATACTTCCTTTGGAGCACATGAAATATAGAATTATAAGTGATATTATTGTAAAAGATGTATACCCAGAAAATTATCTTAATATGGATTCCAGCCCTGTTGTTAGAAGGGCAATTGAACTATCAAAGAACTATGCAGGTGTAGCTAACAAGGAATGGCACTTGCCAAAAGATGTTTCGATAGATAGAATGACTGATAGATTAGCCGAGTCTATAGGCATGTATCCGTATTTTCTACAAAGAGCAGCTGCTGAGCTAAATATTGGTCAACCACCACTGGGTTTTTATTGGACTGGAAATGATAAAAGAGTGAGGTTTACAACATGGATGCGTTGCATAAATGGCCATGAAAACTATTTAAGATTTAAAAAAGGGGAATATCTAATGACCCTGCCAGAAATATTGTATGCGCACAGTGCTCAAATAACTGTCGCTTCCCAATCACGTCCAGGAGACGAGAATACCTATACCATTCTAAGAATGCCTATAACATCAGAAAAAGATGAAAAACAATATAGTGAGTGGAGAAAATTATCAGTTGTAGGAGACGTACCTGATGACATATGGAGGGCAAAAGCCCATCTAAAGCGAGATACTGAGAATATCCTGATCAGTTCATGTGTTATAACTGGATATGATGGAGTTGCTGACAGGCTGCTAAGAAATCATGAGCTAGGTGCAGGTATTGAAATGCAAGTCAATCCTTTTCCTATGTTAACACCCTATGGAGCAGAACTTGTCAGACTACTTCGGGAGCAGACAATAGTAGGAAAACGAGGCCTTAACATGACAGATATGGATTTCTTGATAGGAGCAGATACTGTCACAAGAGATTATGGAACCAGCAATTATGATAATAATTTTGTGAATTGGAGAAGGGGCCCTACAGTAAAGGTTAAATAATATTTTATAATAGTAATTACTTAATAGTAGTTACAAAATAGAAAGCTTTATATATATCTAATAATTCTTATTAGACTAATGGAGCAAGTCTTTACAGTCTCAATTGACGAAGAACTAGTTCAAAAGATAAGGGAGTATTCTAGAAACAGCTCTTTTAGGAACAAGAGCCATATGGTTGAAGAAGCTGTTAAGAGGTTTTTTAATGGGAATAGATGATTTGATTCGAGCATTACAAAAGAATCCTACTCTTGAGGTTAGTTCTGAAACCCTCTTGCCTTTTGTTGATGGGCCCGAGTTTTTTGAGGAGTTTCTGCAGCACAAAGGATTACCTAATCATTTTAAAGCTAGATTTTATGAAAAAGAAGGGAACTTATTAGGAGTAATACGGCAAAGAAAATCTTTTTTTGAATCCTTTATACATTCTAGATACAGTAATTTAGATGAAATCAAAGACGATGTAGGGGTTGCGCACAGTCTTGGAGTATCTTTTGTGAAGAGTGCTATAGCAAAAGCATTGGTAGATGAAGGTATTATGACTGCTGAAATTCCAGATCATCATAAGATTAGCCGTATATTAATCGGAATTAGTTATTATATAGATCCAAACATCGTTGGAGAGGAACAGGCATTCAATAATATTAAGAAATATACTCAACAAAAATATTCAACCATTGACGATATTAAACAAGACCTAGGTCTTGCTAATTATTTTAAAGTAAGTAAATTTGCAATCCCGCCCTTAGCTAAAGCTTGTATTGATAGTGGAATACTGAGTGCAGATCTACCAAATAATCATCCATTAAGTAAGGGGCGCAGGAGAAGTCTTTTTTTTGTCCCTGAAGTTGTAGGTGAAGAAAAAGTTCTTGAGAACCTCAAAAAGTATGCACAATCTAAATATAAAACTCTTGATGATGTTAAACCCAGTGATGAACTGTTTGCTGATATCTTAGGTTGTAATCGTGATAATAGTGCAATGACTAAAATATGTGTTGAAAAAGGAATATTAAGTCCTGAAATGCCAGACGGACATCCGATAAGCAGGGGCGGAAGTCATTTAAGTTTTTACTTGGTTTCAAATATAGTTGGAGAAGAATGGTTCCTAAAGAATCTACAAAAATATGCCCACAATAATTTTCCCACTTTGGATCATATTTCTAAAAGAAGCTGGGCTTTAGGTTCTGCGATTGGTGTGCCTAATGGAAAAATTCCAATTGCTCAAGCTCTTGTAGAAAAAGGAATTATGGATCCAAAGATGCCAGAGAATCAAGCCTTGGGTAATAAGGTGTATAGTAGCCTTTATCTAAATCCTAGAGTTGTAGGAGAAAATTGGGCTTTGATGAATTTGAAGAATTATATACAATCACACTATTCAACATTGGACGATCTTCCTAAAACAAAAGTATTAGGAACATGTTTGGGTGTAAATGGAAGTTTCAGAGCGGAAACTGCCAGAGCATGTATTGAGAAAGGGATATTTAATCCTGAGATGCCTAAGGATCATCCAATAAGCAGTGGGGCAAAAGGAACTAGTTTTTACTTAAGGCCAACTGTAGTAGGAGAGGAATGGGCTCTTATAAATTTGAGAAATTATATCCAATCCAATTATAAAACTTTAGATGATCTCCCTTCAGGTGGAGCTCTAGAAAATGTATTGGATATTCATGATAAAGTCAAAAAAAATATTGCAAGATACTGTATTGAAAAAGGGATATTGAGTCCTAAAATGCCAGAAGGCCACCGTATGAGCACAAAGGCCTATACCAGTTTATACTTGATGCCTGAAGTTGTAGGAGAAGAATGGGCATTTGAAAATTTAAAGAACTATATTACATCAGAATTTTCAACTCTTGATGATTTAACTAACAAAAAAGCCCTAACCATATGCTTGGGGGGAACTAGACCATCAAAAACAGACAGTGCTAAATTATGCGTTCAAAGAGGCATCATGAGTCCGGAAATGCCAGATGGGCATAAGCTATGTAGTGATGTAAGAAGTTTATATGTCGTACCTGAAGTGGTTGGTGAGGAATGGGTACTTAGAAACGCTAAAAAATATGTTCAGTCAACTTATTCTTCGCTTAGGGAAGTGGAAGGCAATCCAGTCTTAGCTGACGTATTAGGATTAGGTTATACTTATGATGTTCATTTGCTTAAAGCTAAAATTGTTGAACTTGGTTGGCTTGATTCAGATAATTTTAGATCTTATGTAGATTCCAATTTACCGAATGAATTCAGAAGGCAAAGAATTGAAAAAAAGGATACATCTGAAAAACATACCGAAAAGGGAATTGGGTCACGAATTAGAAGGAAGATAGATGGACCAGCAACTTTCCTAAAAGGTGAAGCATTAGAGCAACTAGTTGGTCTAGTTCTTTCATATATTTCATTAGATGATTTAGTAATACCCCAGTACTGCCTTGATGTAGGTATCAACAAGGGAAAAGGGTATTTTAAATCTAGAGTAGATTTTAAGGTAGGGGATAGAGTTTACGAAATTAAATGGGGGAATGCTACAGAAAATATTGAAGAAACCTTTACTAAACAGCAAAGACTGTTAGCTAAAGAATCGAATAGCCATCTAAGTTATACTTTAATAAGATTAGATGATAGAGAAATCATTAATGTCCCTTATCAATCTTTTCAAAATATCTTAGACAACCAGTTAGATCCCAACTTTAAATCTTTAATTGAAATATTAGCTGTTATGCTCATGGAAGCCTCTGAAAAAAGAGATTCTAGTTTTCTTTCTCACTTTAGAGATTTTGCGTATAATCTATTGGATAAAGCAAATAGCATGTTGGGGGATGTACGCAGAACATATATTTACGAACAGTTAATAAAATTATCTGAGGTTGCTCATAAAGGTACTAGTAAGATGGAAGAATTTATGGATGAAAACATTGATAGATATTTTGCAAATCTTGAGGCTCACTTCGAGTGGAATGGTACATTATATCGTGGATTTATTCAGACCAAAGATCATCAAAAAGAAAATCCAGATAGATACGAGAGGGAGTATTATTTTGAACCTTTAAAATTTTCAAGGAAGTTGGATAGAGACATTGCCGTATTGTTGGAGTTTTCCGATGTTCTTTGTAATAGTCCTGCCAGAGGTAGAGTGGACAAGATATTAGATAATCCAAAAAAACTTCAGAGGAATCCATTATTTAGATTAGCCAATGGACTGAACATCTCAACTGATGGTCAGTCAGGAACAACTAAAGTAGGTTCGATATTGGAATTAAAGGAACTCTTATGCATACCTAATGATTTGTACAACTTTGCACTTAAAGAGTACATTGGGACTCTGGGGCAAAGGTGCTAATATGAAACAAGTCTTCACAGTCTCAATTGACGAAGAACTAGTCCAAAAGATAAGAGAATATTCTAGAAACGGCTCTTTTAGGAACAAGAGCCATTTGGTAGAGGAAGCTGTTAAGAGGTTTTTAGATGAAAACAGGTGATTTAACTTCTGTCATAATAGAACAGGACTGGAAAGCCGTATTAGATGAGGCAAATCAAATAGGTGTTATGCTGCTCTCCCTTTTTGACAGAGACTATTCTGCACCTTTACCTGACCAGAAGAAAAGGCAATATGCTTCCGAGTGGCTTGGGTGGCTTTCTAGGGCCGGAAAAGTTATGAGTGTAAAAGACCAATTTCTTGATTATTTAGCAGATACTCATTCATCCGAATTTACGCATGTGTTGAAAGCTTGCAGAGATAATAAAAGTAATCTGGATATTCGTGCACTTCTTCAATTTCTGCCTCCTGAAATGTCTTCACAACTTGCTAGGAAAATTGAGATTGAAAGAAAACCAACGCATTCTTTAGCGTTATTCAATAGGGAGATAGGTTCAGATATTACAGCTTATCTACTGTCCAGATACGGGACTAGTTTACCATGTGAGGACTCACTTGATGTAGCAGACTTACTTCATGCAGCTAATTTCGGCAAATTTGATGACGTTAAGGACACGCACTATATCATAAGAGAGCTTGCAAGTTATTTAAGTAGCTCTCATAAGCCAGGAGCAGGCAGCGTTTATCTTCCTTCTGCACCGAGTCTTGATGCAATTATTTCCTTTTTTAATGCCTATGACAGTAAAAAAGCTATTGAGGACATACTAACAAATGTTGAAAAGAGAAAATCATTCAGATTATTAAATGAAGATACTAAACCCTGGCTTCACAATGCATTGGAATATCATAGGAGACAAAATGATTGTATAGATCAACTACTATTAAAGCTAAATACAGAATATTCTGCTGCTCAATTAGACGGCTCTAAAAGAATACTTTCCAGACTTTTATCACACTACCAAAGGTTAAGAGACACTTCATTAGATGGAATACCAAAAGAAGTCAATGGTTCAGCCTTTCCACGTTTTTATCAATTGGAAACTGCATTGGATATTGTTGATAATAAGCGGATGCTTATTGGAGATGAGATGGGGACTGGAAAGACTGCAATTCCGATTCTAGCTTCTTATTATTTAGGTTTAAAGAAACCTGGATTTAAAACATTAGTTGTAACTACCTACAGTAATAAAACTTCTTTTGCCTCCAAAATTAGGCAATATCTCCCAGATGTAAAAGTAATGGTTTTAAACGGAACTTCAAGGCACAAAGAATATGATACTGCACAATCATCGGATTTTGTAGTTGTAAATTATGAAACATTACGTGCTAGAGATTGGAAGCGGAAAGAATATAGTGAATGGGAGGTGGATGATGATACTGTTAAGAAATATGAGGCTCAATTACACTCCAATTACCGGTCAGTATCAGGAATAAACTCTTTCCATGATTATGTGTTTAGTAAATTGCCCGCTTGGATACGTCAAACTAAGCGAAATGCAGGTCTAGACGATTTAATTCTTTCCTACGCTAAACTCCAGGACCTAGACCATTATAGATCAGCTGCTAAACGTCTTGAAGGTATGAAGTTTGACCATCTTATTGTGGATGAAGTCCAAAACGCTAAAAGTGATACTTCAAAGAATGCTCAGGCAGTGAACAAAGTTGCAGCTTCCACTGAATATGTTACATGCCTTAGTGGCACACCCTTTGTAAACGGTCTTTCTGATCTGAACACGCTTCTTGGTATTTTAGGGGTCTATGATAAGATGGTAACTGATACTGAAACTAGAATTTCTAAACTTACTAAAGAGGGTAACGATATTCAAGCCAACTTGGAGCAGCGTAATCTTGTTGAACTTAGACGATATATTGAATCAGGAGACATACAACAGATCATTCTTGCAAACCCAAGGATGATTCGTGATTATTTACGGCCAATCATGACTCGCAGAAGGATCACTGAAGTATTAGATATGCCTGAATTGGCCTACCATGAAGAATTTATCAGATTACCCATCAATCAAAGATGCGGTTATTTCGTGTTAGAAAACCATGATTTTGAGAATGCTTCTGATCAATTAAGGGCATTGCAGATGTATACCTTAAGTCCAAACTTATATTTTTCCAGGTTTCATGTAGGGATGCTAAGCAATGGGGATTCTAGTGGATTAATGCCGGCTATTCCAGGAGATATTGTAATGGGAATATCTGCTGAGGGAGACATGAAATATGAGCGTCTAAAAGAAATCATAAATTCTTCTGGAAATAAAACAAGAAAAAATATCTTAGTATTCAGCAGCCATTTCAGGGAAGGAGTTACAAGAGACTTAGAATCAAGGTTAAAACTTGATTTCCAAAATTATACAGTCCTTAGAGTAGATGGTACTGTTATCGGAGATGCTAGAGAGGATATACTCTATACATTCAACAATCAGGATAATGTGATAATTGTTGCTACATTAAAAACCCTCAATGAAGGTATAGAGCTGCAGAAGAAATGTTCGACTGTGGTATCACTCGATCTACCATTTACATGGGCTGCATTTGCTCAAGGAATAGCTAGAACATGGCGGGCATATCAGGATGAAAAAGTAGATGTCTATACTTTATTTATTTCTAACTCATTAGATGAGGGTAAATGGAGACTGATCCAAAACAAGAGAAGACTTGGAGATTTGCTGCTAGATGGAGCCCCGCTAAATGCACAGGAATTGGCTATACTTGATATGAGAGATGAGAGTATAGCTGCTTCAGGATTTTTTGAGACCTATGTTCAACGGCAAAGAGATGATTTGATGAAACTTATGGGGAGTCTTAACGGGAGAGGCAGAGCAACTATAGAACAGATTCTTGGTAGCATAAACAGGGAAAGTGAGACCTACGCTGATGGTTATGTCCTTAACACTCTAAGTGATAGATCACTTCATCATATCCTTTGTTCAATCAGGAAATATTCTGGTATGGGCAAGGATGAGATAGGTTTGCTAGATGGGAAAATCCTTGATTTGGCAGCAGGTTATGGAAAATTTTCCCATGCAACTGGAATTGCTACAGAAAATCTGGAGATCAATCCGATTATGATAGAGAGAGCAAGACCTTTTGCTCCTAAAGCGCATTATATTCAAGGAGTTATGCAGGATGTGCACACAATTTATGGAAATGACAGATTCAAGCATGTAATCTTTTCTTTATCTTACCATTATGCATCAGATGAGGAAAAAGGAAAACTGATTTATGATATACACCAAACATTAGAGGACGGGGGTTACCTTCATTTAACTGAACCAGAATCTGCCATAGACGAAGCAGGACGAAAGACTCTAGCTAAATCATTAAGATATACTGGGTATACTATCGTTGAAGCATCTATGGTCAAAGAGGATGAAAAGAGTTTTTATTCTATAACGGCAAGAAAAGACAGGCAAGGTGCTCTATATACTAATCCAATAAAACTGCGTGGCGAACCAACAGAAGATCCAGATGAAATTAAGAGCGAGCTAGACATAACGAAAAAACGATATGCGGCTCATGGAACTAACTGATATAATTACCCAGATGGAGAAAGGAGATTTTACTAGTGTTACATCTATTGATCCATTGTTGGCAATGCAGATTTCAGAAGAGATCTCTATATCACGAGAAAATAAAGCAAGAACCAAGCTTTTTGCTGATGTAAGAAAGCTAAACGACATGATGATTGGCAGATATTTTGCTGTTGACCAGGAAGACAGGCAGAAGATGGCTGAGGTTTATCAGAAAGAGAGTCATAAAGTTATAGGATTTCATAGTAGAAAGAGAAAAGGAGCGTTCGAAAAAATAGGCACTTCACAACATAAAATAAGGAAGATGTTAGGAAAAGAAATAGATGATACGTCAATTTCTCTTTTGATTCAAATTTCTAATTATTCAAAACTGATTCCGTTATTAAGTAATTACTGTCAGAGAGCCGAATCACTAGAGAATCCTACTTGGATTGATGGAAGTATCGTAAGTTACTTTAGATTAAACAATCTAGAAAATATTACTAGGATTAATTTTGCTGCATGCAGTAAAAATTCCGAAGGGGACTGGCTATCATCTCTATTATATGGTATTCCTGAAGGTCTTAGACAGAGAGTTATGAATGCAAGATCCTTATTAACTCAAAGAATACTTGTTATGAGTAGCTATTGTGAAGAAGTAGGTGGGATGGAGAGGCCATTGATTACTAAAGTAGGGATCAGAAAATATCTAGCGGCCCACGATTTACTACCCTGGTTATGTACAGATTTTTCTCAAGGCAGGAATTGCACGCATCAGTCTGGCTTAGACCTTATTGAATCGATCACTTTTGGTTTTCCAGATGCTCTTAAACAAAGAGTGATTGATGTTTCTACTATGCTTCAACATAGGAGAGCCGTTCTGGAAGAATATTGTGAGACCATAGAATCTATCAAAAAACCTACTAAAGTTGATGCATCCATTTGTACATTCTTAGCGCAAAGAGGATTGACTACATGGACTCGCTATGATTTTGTTAATGGTAAACAATACCATAAAGGCTCAGAAATTGACTTTGCAGAATCTTTGACCTTTGGATTTCCCGAGAAACTTAAACAAAGAGTTATAGATAATGCAACTCTTCTTCCCCACAGGATAAGGATTCTAACAGAATATTGTGAATATATTGAATCTCAAAAAAGGGCAACAGGAAAAAACCTGGGGATTCCAAAATATTTAAAGGAGATTGGACTAGCTGCATGGGGTGCATATAATTTCAGGGAAGGAGAAACGCATATTTGGCATTCGGGATATAACCAAATAGAATCTCTAACATTTGGTTTCCCTGAAGATCTAAAACAAAGGGTAATAGATGCTAATAGTCTCACAAAGCAAAGAGAGATTATACTAAGAAGATATTGTCATGAAGCCGAAAGTTCTAATCAATCAAGTTATGGATTAATATCCTTTCTGGAAAGGAATAAACTACACAGCTACAAAGGATATGACTATGAAAATATGGGAGGTCTAAAATCAAGGTCGAAACAAGAAGTTGTGCGTTCACTAACCCACGGCATCCAAGACCAAGAACTAGTTGCAAAGGTTAGAAGATATGCTTTAGGTGGCAAATGACTCTTTGTGAATTGGTAACACAGATGGAAAATGGAGATTTTACTAGTGTAAACACAATAGATCCATTGCTAGCAATGCAGATTTCAGAAGAAATTTCTGCATCAAGAGAAAATAAAGCAAGAGCCAAGTTTTTTGCTGACGTAAGAAAGTTAAACGATATGATGATTGGTAAATATTTAGCTGTCGATCAAGAAGATAGGCAAAAGATCGGATATTTATGAGACTGAAGAGTGTTTTAGGAGTATTAGTAGGTTGCACACCTTCAAGAGAGATAGCTTAGCTAGGACTCTTGGAAGAAAGAACTTTTTATTATTGCGACAAATATCTAGTTATAGTAAACTTATCCCGATTCTGGAAAGATATGTCAATTATCTTAAAAATAGTCGTAATCCTAGAATCCTAAATTCAACTCTAGCATCTTATTTATGTTGCCATAACATGAAAGGCAGAAAAGTGAAGTATGCTAGTAAAGGTTCTTTATATACTATCTATAATTATGACTTTATCAATTGCACAGAACTTCATAAACCAAGTCCTGAAGCAGCATTTCAATCATTAACACATGGAGTTCCAGAAGAGCTAAAGCAAAGAGTAAGGGATGCTATGTCTTTGTTACCCTTAAGAATAAAGATATTAGAAAATTATGTTTATTATATTGATAATACTCCAACACTATCAATTAGTAATTCCGGCTTACCTTATTATTTTGATAACCATAATTTTAAAGGGGACAGAGTTAAGAAGGACAGTAGAGATTCTTTGCGAAGTTTCTATATTTACGATTTTGTTAATAGAAAAAAAATTGATAAACCAAGTGATGCTGCCGCATTTGAATCCTTAACCCATGGTATTCCAGAAGAGCTAAAGCAAAGAGTAAGGGATGCTATGTCTCTGCTTCCAGTTAGAATACGAATACTCGAAAACTATACCAAGTATGTTGACAGTACGCATACTCTGAAAATTAAAAATTTAACCCTAAATAATTATTTATGTTCCCATAATCTCAAAGGGAGAAAAGTAAGATATGGGCGTGGTGGTTCTTTGGTAAGGTTCTATATGTATGATTTTGTTAATAACCGAATTATGAATAAATTTAGCATTGAAGCAGCATTTCAATCATTAACACATGGAGTTCCAGAAGAGCTAAAGCAGAGAGTTAGAGATTATATGTCCCTGTTGCCAATCAGAATAAAGATACTGGAAAACTATGCTAATTACGTTGAAAATGCCCCAAATTTAAAAAAAGATAACTCAACTCTATCTTATTATTTCCGTCATCATAATATCAAAGGGAAAAAAATCAGGGAGGGTAGTAGAAATTCTTTAATAAACCTCTACGGTTATGATTTTATAAATAATACTGTGATGGATAAAGTAAATCCCCAGTCAGCATTTGAACCATTAACATTTGGAATCCCGGACGCATTAAAGCAAAGAGTCAGGAATGCTATGACTTTATTGCCATTTAGAATAAAAATCCTTGAAAACTATATTGAATATGTTGAAGATGGACCAAATCCTAGACATTCAAACCTAGCCTATTATTTGTTTAATTATAATCTAAAAGGAAAAAAAGTTAAGACTGGAAGTGCAAACTCATTAACTAGATTCTATTATTATGATCATAATATTAATAGAGAATTTAAGCTAAGTATTGAAGCAGCATTTCAATCATTAACATACGGAGTTCCAGAAGAGCTAAAGCAAAGAGTAAGGGATGCTATGTCTATGTTGCATGTAAGAAAGAGAATTTTGGAAAATTATGTTCATTATATTGAAAATACACCCAATCTTAAAGTTAAGAGTAGAACTTTAGGTAACTATATGGGTTATCACGATATTAATGGAAGGAAAGTTCAATACGGCTGTAAAGATTCTTTAATAAATTTCTACAAACATGATTTTATTACAAATAGACGAATGGTTAAAGCTGATAGGGAACTAGCATTCAAATCACTAACCTATGGTATCCAAGACCAAGAGCTAGTTGCAAAGGTAAGAAGATACGCTTTTGGCAAAATTGCAGCATAATATTTATAAAGAATATTAAATTACCTACTTTGGAGGGATAAACATGAACATCAATGATTTTTTTGCACAAAGTTCTAAAGATGTGGCCAGATTGTTAATAGGGATGGAAATTGTTAGGAAAGATGTTGAAGGTATCTATGTAGTAAGCAAAACAAAAGCTTACTTGGGTGACACAAGACACACAGCTAATATGCCACGCATGTACCATGGAAGTATAATGATGTTCAACATGAGGGGGCATCCTCATTTCTGTATAGCTACGGGTGATGGGCCAAACCAAGATTATACATTTATAAATTCCCTTATTGGTGAAGGACAAGTGCCTTTTAGAGAAGCATCAGAAGCAGCAAGAGCGCTGGGTTTAGACCTTAGCTATAATGGACGTAAATTTGCGGATTATTTCAGGTTGAGGGGCGAAACACAGGAGAGTTTACTTACACGACCCAAAACAGAAGCTCCTAGCTGTAAAGGCGTCTATGAATTAATACGATAAACCTGATCAGTATTTTTTAGATAATTTGTATTTTAGACTATTTTTTTGGTTCTTCCAAAATAAGTAAAAATCTGTGTTACTTAGTTCCTAATCATCACCAACTGTTCCTTCTCCATCTTCTTTGTCTTCTCGCTCTGTATCACTGACATCACAAGCTCCATGTAGTCTTTTGCTCCCTGTGAGGATTTTGCATATGAAAATATTGAACATTTCTTTTTTGGAGCTTCTTTGAGTTTCGAGTTTGCCATTATAGGATTGGAAACAATCTCATAAAACTCGTTTTCTAGTTTTGCTAGTATATCCCTGTTGATCTTAAGCCTTCTATCATAAAAGGATGGAATTATCTTTGAGATGGCAACATTTTTTTCAGTGTCCTCATTAAACTCCTTGATGGCTTCAATTGTACTCATGAGCACTTTATATCCCAGCACATCGGTTGAAACCGGGATAAATACTTCATCAGCATACATCAGTGCATTTTTTGAAAGAATGCCAAAATTAGGAGGGCAGTCTATTATGACATAATCATAGCTGTCAATGTCCTCCATTTTCAAGCTTAGCATATGGTTCCTGTTCACCTTATTGGAAAGGACCTGCTCTACTTCGTTTAGATTTCCGCTAAGCACAACATCAAGATCCTTGCCCATGTGGGTTATGCACTCCCTAAGTTCTGCGCCATTGGCCAGAAGATGGAACATATCCTTTGTTGCAGTCTCACCCTGCAGGCAATGATTGATGCTGCCTTGGGGATCCATATCCATAAGAAGTACCTTCTTTCCATTTCTGGCTAATCCTGCAGCCAGATTAACTGCTGTCGTTGTCTTGCCGACACCGCCCTTAAGATTAAATATACATATTTTTCTCATATATAACACCTCATTCCCTCGTCTATAACCTAAAAATATAATATAGAGAAATAGCTACTAGTATATAAATCTTCCTAATAATATATTCTTATTATATATTTATATTCGAACGGACCAGCCCTAATTTCAACTAACTATCGAAAATTCTATATCATTTTGTATAATTAAAACTCGTCATAGAAACCTTTATATAAAATAAATTTCCAAGTGATTAACAATGAATGTATTGCTTTGGATAATAATTGCAACTTTTATAGATGGATTAGCAGCATTAGTTGGGGGTTTCACCTTATTTATGTCCAATACTAAGCTACAGAAGCTGTTATTAAAATTTGTAGCTTTTTCAGCTGGTACATTGTTAAGTGGAGCGCTCCTTCATCTCATCCCTGAGTCGTTGGATAAATTAAAAAGTGAACCTGTTTTTATTTTTGTTATCATTGGCTTTATATTCTTTTTTCTAGTAGAAAGGTTTTTACATTGGCATCACTGCCATGATGGCAGGTGTAATGTGCATCAGTTTACTTATCTTATCCTCTTTGGTGATGGAGTCCATAACTTTATTGACGGATTAATAATTGCAGTAAGCTTTATTGTAAGCGTCCCCTTTGGTATCATTACAACATTGCTCATTCTTGGGCACGAAATACCCCAGGAGTTAGGGGACTTTGGAGTATTAGTTTATGGTGGTATGAAAAAAACCAAAGCCCTGTTATATAACCTTATATCGCAATCAGTCGCGATATTAGGTGGCATCATTGGATATTTCTTATCAAGCTCAGTTGAAGGCATAATACCTTATATATTGCCCTTTGCCGCAGGAGGATTCCTTTATATTGCAGCATCAGACCTTGTCCCAGAGCTTCACAAGGAGCCTGATTTGCATAAATCCTTGATCTCTTTTGGGTTCTTTTTGGTAGGTGTTGCGTTTATGCTGATAATGAAGCATCTTTTTGGTGGGCATTAGATTTATTCTTATGAAACAACTCTATTTTGAATGCTAACTTAGTTCGTGAAGAGTCCTTCATTTACTCCCTTTCACCTAACAGGAACTCTTTTTGCATATTCAGGTTTCAAGCTGTCCAAACCTAGTGCTAATTCAAAAGGTTGGATTCTTGAATAAGACTTTGCAACCATATTGATATATTGCTGCTTTGCATAAGGTATTGATGCAAGAAAGTTTAAGAATTCAATATCATGGCCTTCAATAACGCCATCAATAAAACCTTCAGGCACAGCTGTTACTAGATTATGCACAAGCCTCTTCCTTGTCTCTTTGTCATAATCAAGCCCATAGATTGCTTTATCAATCTCCCTTAAGTCAGCCATTCCAATAAGGTATGGTTTTCTTAATCTAACCTGCAAGACCAGTGAGTCAGGATCATGCTGTATAAACCTTTCCACTTTCGCTTCAATTAGATTTTGGTAAATTATATTTTTTCTCCTCACCTGCTCAACCCTATATAGGATTGGATAAGGATTAACACACGGCACATAAAAGCTAAACTCTTCCACTTTTCTGTTAGCTATTGAAATTTCTGCAGCTTCATCAGGAGGTTGGGAGTTGTATTGTATCCTTCCAAAGTGCATATGAGCTCCAAATGTTCCATCTACATTGTCTGGTTGATTGGCAAGTGAGCAATAATTCTGGATAAATAAAAAGATGTTTGAAGGATACCTGCATAATGCGATGAAGTTTTCCCAGTCATCCTTATTAAGGCCGTTCACATAAAATCCTTCAACACTGTCTTGATGTAGCTGGCTTATCCTGAAAAGAACTGGTTTTGATGAGCTAGATTCAAACCTGTGTTGAGAGATTAGTTGGAAATTGGAATGCCTCCTGCTTTTGTCACTCTGGGAAGCCAATCTCATTGTCGCTGCCAAATAACCATAAAAAAGTGCAAACATTGGAAATCCCACTAAGGCTGCATCTGTATCATGCTCTTTAAGAAAAAAAGAATCTTTTCCTTCCATGGTAATCTGGTAATCACTATCTCTTTCTTTGCCTTCAATTGCTTCAATCCATCTTGGCGTATTCTCATACTTTTTAACAACATTGGCAACTGCGGCTTCGCTCTGTGAGGAATCTCTATTTATCTCTGCTACCATGACTTCAAGCTCTCTTCTGTCAAGTTTAGGGACCACTTCGCAATAATCATCAAGACATGAGCCCGAAGAAACATGGCTCATCGAAGATAAAAAGTTGGAGACAAAAGCGGTATCCTCACATCGCTTGACAAGGATTGGAGCTAATTTTAGGAATTTTTTTTCTCCATATCTGTCAAGAAACATTGCTAAGGTGAGCTGCAAAGGATCAAATTCGCACCCCTTTTTATTGGCTTCAAGGTACAAATCAGCAAATATTGGAGCTGTTTTCTTGTCAAGGGAAAAAAATCTTCCTGTTTTCTCATAAAAAAATGTGAATGGATTTTCTTGACTCAATTCTGCAATTCTTTGCCGGTTTCTCACTGAATATGCTACTTGTTCAGGTTCTTGAAAGTATAGGAAATAAGCACGGTTGAAATCCTGTTCACTTATATGTAAAGTTAATAAGCTCATTAAAGGATCAGGAAAATTCATTATTGCCGTATATGCATTCCTCCAACCATGCTGGTTAAATACCTTCCTTATTAGGTTTGGAAGAACAAGATTGCTGTCTAATAGCACGTTTCCATTACAGTATATCTTGCGAACAATCTCGCCTGATATGGTGCTGTCCAAATCTACAATTGCCGAAATAAGCCTGAAAAAAAAATTTCTGGATTTTTCATTATCCCAGACCTTTGATAAGATAGGTGCTGCTGTCTGGGCTAGAGTTGGATTGATGGATGCTACTGAAGAAATGTAGCTTGTTAGTAGACCTGAATCCTCAGGAGAAGAATGTGATGATTTTAGCTCTTTGCATACTAAGTTGGCACTTTGATAGAATACCTTTGCTAAACGTAATATATTCTCTAGTGCCTGCATCCCTAGTGTTCCTCTTCCAAAAAGTTGCATTGAATCATCCAATAATCCAAAATCAATAGCTGCTATATTGCCAAGCTTAGTGATAAAACAAGTTCTTTCTCCTCCTTTGACTTTTGCCGCAGAACTGGACAATCTTCCATTAATTTCAGAAGCAAATCTGGTGGTTATTGGCAATCTGGATAAAGCCCTATAAAAATTAAAGATTGGTTCAGCATCATATTCCATCTCAATCAGTTCATATCCTGCAAATAGCAATGGATTAGTCTCCACAAGATTGGGAAAGTATGGGCTCTCTCTTTTAACATGCTGTGCTAAAATTTTAGCATAAGTCATATTTGCTTTAAGTAAAGAAGCTATTTCTTCCTGGCTTAGCTCTTCTCCAACACATGGCAGGATCACATTATCATGCGCATTCTGGCCAACATTTGCCATATATTTCATCTCAAGGCCTGGAATGCGTTCCTGTAGAAATCTGTAAGTGGTTATTGTTTCTTGTAATACATTCTGTATCCTGCTAACTAAGGACTGAGCCTGGCTTTGAAACTCCGATCTCACAAAGCTTCGGCTTGATAATCCTACCAAAATTCTTAAGTTCGCCACATTGGATGCATCCTTTGCGAGTTGTACAGCATCTTGGGGCCTGTTTTTTTCCATTAAATAATTATAATCCTGTAAAATTTTATGCTCAAATGATTTATCCCAGACTATATGTGAGAAAAAACCGTTGCTTGGTGTCCAGTTTCTATAAAGTACTACTAAAGCATTCGCCAGATCCAATTGGCTGGAAAGGTTAGTTATAGCTCCCTTCTTTTTTGCAGTGTCTAGGTGGTAAATTATATCAGTACAAGAATCGCTCACCTCAGATGTGCTTAGTAATTGTGCAATACCCAGTTCCAGCTCAAGTTTGCTGCACAGCTCCTGTAAATGACACGAATTTTCATCCTGTCTGTGGCGTCTTTCATATTCAGGAAAGCTTACCCATGGAGCATGTATCTCATCCTCATCTGAAATAGATGGGATTAGCTCTTCAAGATCTCCAAACAAGTCCTCTAGATCATCAGTTGGACTCATTTAACCATCATCCCTGGCATTGCGTAAAGATCATTTATTTTTTTATCTCCTTTATATGTAACAAAGCTGGCATATACCGGATTTGAGACAAATGATTGGGTGAGGATATCAACAGGAGATAATCCTGCCATGGAAAGGACAAGGAAATTTTTAAGATTAAAGCTTCTGTCTTTTATTTCCCTCAGAAGCAAAACTGCAAAATCAACTTTATCATCTGCTCTAGCCAATATCTGGATAAGCGTTATGCCTTTATATGGCTTGACCAAACCTACTGAGTAGCACTTTTCATTCCTTATAGACCAGTTGACAGCAGAATGAGTTCCTTCATACTGCTCTGCTAATTTTGGCAATAAATCCTTTGAAGATGGTTGTGAACTTTTGGTATATACCTCATAAAGAGACGGTAATTCCATCACATCAGAATTTGAAATCTTTTTCCTGAAAACAACCTTAACCTTTTCCTTTCCAGAAACGCTATAATCAGGATGTGTTTTTACAAATTGTTTTACTTCATTTGGTTGCACACCAATGACTAAAAAACTGTAACCAAGAGAAGCAGCATAACTTTCTATGTCACGTAAAAGCCCTTCATTGGGGATCATATCAATCCTTGCGGTAAAAGCATTTACTCTAGAAAAATAATATTCATCATATTCATATGTCCAATTAGGGATACCCAATTTACTAAGCTCTATCCCCCCAATAACTGGCATTGCTATAAGCGACTGCTCTTCCCTGTCAGAAATTAGGTATTTTACTGCCTGGAATACATGATGCGACATATCAACTCCATAAAATCTCTCCTGCATAAAGATTATTAAAAGGTTGGAGAGCGCATTGCAGAAGGCAGGGCATTTCAGTTGCCAGAACCTATATTGAAGGGGGTCATATTCCACTAGATTTGGCTCTGTATTAAGCTCTTCAACAACTATACCCAGATTTTCCTTAAACAAAGGGTGTTTATGGATTAAGGTTTCCAGTCCTCCTGCTAATCCAACCCTTAGATTGGTATATTCAGCAGCCACACTATCATTTATTGAGCCCTCCTGAATGCATTCTTCTCTTAATCTATGCATAGCCTTGATCGTCCTAAGAGAACCTTCAATTACATCATAATCTGAAAACACTATCCTATGTGTTCTGTTTGGCATCGCCATCCCCTAGTCTTTTTGGTGGAGTGATATCAAGCTCTTTCTCCGGATTAGTGGGATAGATAAATTTTAGGTTCAGATATTGTCTGGTAATAGCTGGGGCCATGCGCTCATGCCATTCTGTCCAATTTTTTGCATGTGTTCTTTGGTAATCATTTATCTGCTTTATAAGATCAGATACCTGAGGGGGATCTTGCGTAGCATCAATACTTCTTTTAACTTTTCTCTGCCTGTACTGCAGCTTGATTTCAACATGTGAACCACACTCACACTCAATTTGGGTAAGGTCTGCAATCGTATCATCGTACTCCACTTTAGTTACATGCCTTGCATATTGTTTGAGATCTTGTGCAACCTGCAACTCCCCTGTTTTCATTCCAAGTTGAGCAGCAGCAGCTTCCTTAAGCATACCCTCAAGCCCCTTATCATTAAGGCAGAATTCATCGAGGTGTGTACTATTCCACTGGATCACAGCATTTTCCCCCTCACCATATGCAGTAGTTAGGTAAGTGGATGTAAATGTTACATAAATATCTCTGTTTCTTGCAGCTATGATAGTTTCCTGAGGGCTTGTAAGGCCTTCCATAGCCATTTTTGTTACAAAATCCCCAAGGTCTTCATAGCAGTCAGCCAAATGCTCCATCCCTTCCTTTACATCTCCTTCTCCAGGTCTGTTCCACATTCTTACAGTGGCAGTTGGCATGAATGCCTTAAAAAAAGTCCCGTCATATTCAAATTCAAAACACTCAAAACCTTCAGGTATTCCGCCAGTGTAGTTTTGGGAGACTACAATAAACTTTTGTCCTGCCCTGACAGCCTCAGACACATCAGGTGTTACAGGGAATACCTGCCTATGGACTTGCTTTGGCCTGAATATTTGTTCATCCATCTTTCTCACCTCCCAGCATTTACCAGCGCTACATACGGTGCTAAATCATCTCTTGGAGCACTCTGCTCAATTTTTTTCTCAGAATTGATTAGGTACAGTAAGGTATTCTGATTAGGTTTTAAGTGAGCATGGGTTGCAACTGCGTTTGCTATCCTTTTGATGGACCTATAATTCATGTGTTCTGACACAACTGCGAGCGCATGGTAATCATATCCGTTAGCTCCAAGGTAATGTTTCCATGCTGCTTCGAGATTCTCTATAGTTGGTTCATAGAATGGAACGCATTTCACAAAACGCTCTACTGTCTGATCATCCAATATTGCTGGATGGGGTAAAGTGGCTATTATTATAACACCTTCAGGCAGGTAATTAAGTCGTGAATGGAACTGTCCTGTCCAGGTGTCCTTAAAACTTTGGTATCCCTTTGTCTTAAAAAGCGCGTGAAACTCATCAAATAATAACAATGTTGGTCTATGATGTGAGGCTCGGGTTAGTATTTTGTCAATGTCTTTGTTTGTTTTTCCAATTAATCCGTCTAAAAGTTCAGCTCCGCTTACTGAGAGGAAGTTTATTCCGTACATTGCAGCTAATGCTTCTGCAAGCGCGCTTTTACCGAGTCCCGTACCCCCATAGAACATCAATGTTTTACCCGGTGAGTCATGGGCATATGTTTCCCCAATATAATCCCTGATCATCTGTACATGATCTTCCATTCCGACAAGATCATCGATAGTGATCCTTGGAGTTTTAAGTGGAAGGTCTTTTAAGGCACTCGGCTTTATTTTTGTTAGGGCCATCTGAAGGTCATCAGCATTCACTGAAAGTCTTTCATGGTCGATGAATGCATACTTAAATGCCTTAAGCAATACTTCCTTTAGATCACCATTAGTATACCCATGTGTTACCTGAGCTAGATGTTCCAGTAGATCATCCTGAACCTTAAACATATGGCCTTTTTTGGATGGATTTTTTTCTTTTAACACTTCATAAGATAAATTGTGGGCCATCAGTCTTAACACATGGCATCTTCCTGCAGGCGGCAGAGAATAAAATTCTATCTCATCACCAATCCTGCCACCTCCTCTCCTGAGAGCCTCATCGATCATCTCAGGTTTGTTAGCAGCTCCAATCACTGTAATATTATAATTTGAATCAGTACTGTCCATCTCCTGTAATAGCCTGCTCAGTTTCTCAACCTTAAAATCATCCTGTATGTCCTCCCTTGAGCCAACCTTTTCAAGCTCATCTAGAAATAGTATCTGGTGTTTTTCCTTTGCCCTTTCCCTCGCTTCGTTAAATAAGATAGAAACAAAGTCAGGATTGGGAAACCCTTTTACAGGAACAAAATCAGAGCCAGTTAGAGTAGCTATATATCTTGCATAATGGGTTTTTCCAGTACCATACAATCCTACAAATAAGAAATGAGCTGGAAACTCAGTGCCAAATACCTCCGGATGCTTTATTGTAGCAACAAGTTGCGCAGTTTCTTTTGCGTAAGAAGGATCCAAATAAAACTCATGCTCTGTTACATTAGGCTCAACTGGAGGATAATACCATTGCCCTTTTTTCTCCTCCATCTCAAATCGTCTATTATCCTCGGTATGTCTATATTTGCCAAATCCAAATGTTTCATCAGCCATTTTAGACACCTCCAAACACACATTTTCTCACTTCATTATTGGGGCCTATATAGAGAGAGTTATGATTGCAATTTCCTGAATATATTAATGGATAATGCAATGCAAGGATTGGGCAATGTGTTACTTCAGTCATGAAATTTGCCGAAATATCAAAAACAGCGATATAAGGATATAAAAAAGACCTTAGCCTTTCTATATCATCACGATCTAACAACTGAACATTCTTTGCCCTTCCTTTCGGGATTACTAAACTAAAATGAATTGGGATGTCCAGAGATTGTGAAAGCCTGATCAATCCCTGGACTTCCTCAATATTGCCTTTATACAAAGGGGTGTTAATGAAAACGCTATAACTTTCTGAGATTTTCTTAATATTTGAAATGGCATCCTCAAAACAATCCTTTCCGCAGATTTCAACATATTTTTCCCTTGTAGCTGCAAGGAGGCTTGCCTGAACAACAACCTTATCTTTTTCCGGTAGCAGGTAAAACCAATCAGGTACATCTGTTGCATTTGTAGCAATTTGTATTTTGTTTCCATGTCCCAAGACATTTCTTATAATCTCTTCAAGTTCAGGATGCTGAAATGGCTCTCCTCCTCCGATATTTATTACGGCATCTGATGGATGTGTCTTTAAATCAGCAGCTATTTTTTCAGCTGTTATAGAACCCTCTTCCCCATCTATGTAGCATATCTCGCAGCTAAGGTTGCACTTTGTTGTTATATCATACTGCACCCTCATCTATTTGCACCAGAGTAAATAATAGTAAATGCTCCTTTATAGTTATACCATATGAGATATAGATTATATATAGGGTATATAGACAACTTTAAAATAAGGTGGATTTTGGATTGAAATATATTTTTTGAACGGATTTAATAAAAAGAATGCTTCAATGAATACTTAAACAGGTACTAACTCTTAGCTATCCACAGGCTCAAAAAAACTGCAATCCGGCTCATGACCAAGAAAATCGCATCTGTTTGGATCAGTTTTTATTCCTTTCTTAATTACTTCCTTATTACGCTTACTGCAGTTACAAAAAGGTTTTTCCCATACTGCAGTTTCATAATTATAATCCTGATATTCACATAGTACCATCCAACTCACCTTTGATATTCTCCCCATATAACAAAAGCCCCTCAAGTATGGCATTTTTTCTGTAAATATTTAATTTTTCCTTGATATCCTTCAATTTAAGGATTTCAACATCTGTTGTGATTCCAGAAATTTTTCTGATTTTATCCTTTATTTCTGTGATCGTACCTTTTTTTATTTCAGTTTCAGATGGGATTATCAATAGGTCAATGTCATTAGGTAGCCTCCTTTCATTTAATAGCGATCCATATAGATATATTGACCGAATTTCTTTATTTTTGAAATTTTTTCTAAATTCTCTCATCAATCTATTTTTTAGCAAACAGCTATAAATCCTAGGTAAGATGATTTCCGCCCTTTCCCTGATATTAGAATCGCATAAGCTAGATAGTTCGGTTTCTTCAGGATTTATTTCTATGATATAGCCAGGACAATTATTAATTAAGTCTTTTATGTAATCAAAATAACCGGAAGTGCCTATCAAAATCAAGATTTCGCTATTTACAACCGAGTTAAAAGAATATTGATACTCTTTTGTACTGATGCCTTCTCCAAAAAGTTTTATGTCGGGAAGTTGGATGCCGTTCTTCATCCTGTTGTTTAGTATATTACCATGTAGCTCAAATATCCTGTTATTACCTGCCTTTTTATGGTACCCGTCTATGTTTTGAGTTATTATTGAAAAAGATTCAAATAATAATTCCATTCTAGCTAAAGTCCTGTGTACAATATTTGGTTCTGAGTTAGTTATCTTTTCCTTCAATTCTTTTAGGAATTTGAGTGTCTTGCTTGGATTCCTTTTGAATCCATTTTCAGATAAAGATTCTAAGGGATCTATTTGAAGCCACAATCCATCCTCTCCCCTAAAAGTAGGTAAACCTGAGCTTACTGAGATACCTGCACCCGTAATAATGGATATCCTTTTTGCTATTATTAATTTCTTTATAATCCCCCTAAGATGTGGGTTTTCTTCAATACTCCTTTCACTTTTTAAAGTTATATCTCTAGTTAAATCCTTAGCCATGTTATTATATATTTCCCTTGTTAATTTAGCGAAGTCTAACATGCTGAACAAAATGTTCAAGGCCAGGAATTTTTTCTTGATGCTATTAGACAGGTAGTTTCTTTCTGTTTGCGTCAAATCATCATTCCTGATTTTCTTTTTCAGGACCTCTATCTGTCTTTCAGTGAATATATATGGGGTTAGCTCTTTCTTGAATGATTCCAATAAGGCCAATTCTTCCTGTTTTTGATGGTTTATAAGTTTATATGTCATTTTTTTAACTATTTTATTAGTTATAATACCTATTTTAATAGGTATAAATATCTATTTATTTATAAATATATCGATATTATGTATGCGTGATGCCAACTGATTTTAGCTTTTCTTCTCAAATTCTTCTAACCTATTGAGCTTTTTTAGAAGTGTCTCTGCAGTACCTACATATTTCAAAGTCTTCATCTGATAATTTTTTCTGCCTAATTTCTGACATTCTTCTATATACTAATAGGTTTTGTATCATTTCCCGCTCTTAACCTTTTTCTTTCTTATGAACATAATTCATTAGACGTTATAAAAATGTTTAATATTTTCTAGGGTTTAATTCCCCGACCTTTAGGTCGAATTCTATAGAAAATATTTTATGCGGCTTCGCCGCAGAATAATCTGCGGATGAAGCTGCGCACTATTTTTTGAGAACAAAACTAGCTTTAGCTTTCGTCAGCGGAGACGAAAATGACAAATTTTAAACATTACACCACAAAATTGGCACAAATTTCTGGCATACTGAGTTTGCAACAAAACATCGTTACAATATGTTTGGCAAGTTCAAGCAAAAAAATATTGCTGAAGCCTCTATTCGTAAGGTATGTAGTAGGCATCATATAAACATACATACTATTTTTGTGATGCAGGATCATGTACATATGAGAGTTACATTACCGCATAACATAACTGAGTCAGAAGGTATGCAGCTGATCAAAGGAGGTTCTGCATATCATTTCTTCAAGAATCATCCTAAAAGTAGACTTAGGCTTCCACAAGGGCATCTTTGGAGTGCAGGAGGATGTGCCACTACAGTGAGTTATAATGATGTCGAAACGGTGGATAATTATATCAAGAATCAAGTACAGCACCACGCCTTAGCATAGATACCCCGGCCTTTAGGTCGTGGGAGTAGGTCATTTTATTGATAATAATAAAATGTTCTAATCTATGTAATTTCAAAAGGTATAAACATCCCTGTCCAATTATAATCTAATTTTCTAATTAAAAACAATTATGTCCGAAACAAAACATTTAAATACAACTTGCAGCAAGGTAATTAATGAGCGGTATATTTTCGTGATAGAGCAACACGGCAATCAAGATATGCACGCTCCAAAAACGTTTGGGGGGCCTGTCAAGGCCCTTTTTATTTTAAGATGCAAACAACATTATCCGATTACATCGATACAAGTCTTATAACAATCAGTCAGGACATTGTTAATTCCATCAAGGAATTAAAAAAAGAATGAAAGCTGGGGTGGTAATTGAACGTGTATTTCCTAAAGCTAGAGCTATTTCTATAAGGCAATTTAAAAAAAGCTGCATAAATGAAATATACGATGTCAAGTTAAAAAATCCTTCTCGGGATATTATCATTAGGATCTTCAATAAAGAAGGTTGGAAGGCAATAAAGGACCAGTTCCTATATGACCTAATAAAGAAAAAAACAGACGTGCCAGTCCCAACTGTTTTATTCACTGGTAAGAACTATTCTGTGCTATCAAAGGTCCAGGGCACCCATCTTAAAAAAGATAATAAGGCTTTGATAAAAAAAGCAGGGGAATTATTGGCCAAGCTCCATACAATAAAGTTTAATTCTTACGGTTGGATTGTGGGTAACGATATCAGCCCAAAGTTTAACAGCTGGGATAAATTCATGCTCTATGACTTAAATCATAAGCTATCAAAATTAAAAGGAAATATAGATAATCAAATTATAAAAAAAAGTAGGAATTATTTTGACGAGAATTGTGATTTGCTTAAAATAAAATCAAGACCTTGTTTATTGCATAAGGACTATCATTATTCACATATCATTGTAAATAAAAACAAGATAAATGGTATAATTGACATTGAATGGGCAACTGCAGGCCACAGTGAGCTTGACCTGGCAAAATCAATCCTCTGGATGTTTGAGAAAGATAAGAAGAGGGAATCTATTTTCCTTGAAGGATACCGAAAATATGGCTCTATATCAAAAGATTTCGAAAAAAGAAAAGTGTTGTACTCCATGTTATTGGAGATAAGCTCGTTGTCTTTCTCATATGAATTAAGTAACTACAAGTGGTGTAATTATAATCTAAATAGGATAAAAAGGTTTTTGAAAAATGGCTAATATAACAAAGCTGACAGAGCAATACATACAAGAGCATCCAAGCATAAAGGATTGTTTAAGAAAAGGAATGATAAATTATTCTGCTTTGACAAGAAGGGTTTCAGAAGATTTGAGTTTGGATCTAAACAAGAATTTTGACGCTATACTGATTGCGTGTAGAAGATATTATCGAAAAATAAAAAAAGAGGCTGCGCTTGAAGACAAGATTATTGATATTCTAAAAAAGAGCAAATTAGGAGTAAAAAATAAGATAATCGTGGCAGTCATAGAAAAAGGAATATATTTTAACAGTTTATTGGATCTTCAAAAGGCAATAAAAAACAAGGCTGAAGTGTTCCATGTGATAGAAGGAAGCGCCACTATGACCCTAATTACTGCAGAGGAATTTATAGAAGACATCAAAAAATTATTCAAGAACAAAATCGTTAGCATTAAAGACAATTTAGCAGAAGTTACTTTAAAGAGCACAGACGATTTAGAGAAAACTCCTGGAGTTATTGCTTATCTCACATCTTTACTAGCGGAAAATGGGATAAACATAATTGAAACTATGTCAACATGGACTGATACATTATTTGTTATCCAGGAAGAGGATATTGCAAAGGTTATGGCTGTTTTGAAGTTTTAAATCCCTAATTCAGGAGGCAATCTTCCCTTAAACTTTTTCATCAATTTATTCATGTCTCCTGTGCCTTTCATCATTTTAACTATTTTTTTGCTCTGCCTGTATTGTTTGATTAATTCCCTTACATCCTTTGCCGATACACCAGCCCCTTTAGCTATCCTGTCTATTCTTGTAGAAGAAATTATCTCAGGATCCTCAAGCTCTTCTTTTGTCATAGAATTCATTGCATATCTCCATTTTTCAAGTTTGCCTTCCTGCACCTGAAGCAATTCCTTTGGAAGCTTTAATTGGGACATTCCAGGTATCAACTCCATTATTTTGTTCAGAGGCCCCATTTTTTTCATTGCAGACATCTGCTCATAAAGGTCAATAAGGTTATAGTCCCCTTTCAAGAATCTTTTCCCCAGATCCTCTGCTTCCTCTTCTGTCATGACTTCTTGAGTTTTCTCAAGAAGCGCCTTAAGGTCACCCATACCAAGAAGCCTACCCACAAAACCAGCTGGATCATACTGCTCAAGATCTTCAATCTTTTCCCCTACTCCAATGAGCTTGATTGGCGATTTAGTGACTGCACAGGCTGATAATGCCCCCCCTGCTTTGGCAGTACCATCCATCTTTGTTGCTACAACCCCTGTGATATTGCATGATTTATGGAATTGCTCTGCCTGTTTTTGGGCTGCCTGCCCTATATCTGCACTGATGACTAATAATCTTTCATCCGGTCTTATTTCATCGCTTAGGGTTTCAATCTCTTCAATAAGATCCTTTGAGAGTGCATCTCTTCCTGCAGTATCAATAATAACAACATCAAACTTCTTTAGCTGCTCCTTAAATTCGTTATATATTTTGATTGATTTTTTTTCTTTTTTATTCAGGAAAACCGGCACATTTGCTGTTTTTCCAACCTGCTCAATTTGATCCATAGCTGCTGGCCTGTGAACATCCAAACCAAGCAATGCAACCTTAAAGCCCCTCTTTGTAAAATACCGGGCTAACTTTCCACAAGTAGTTGTTTTACCAGAGCCAAATAATCCAACAAGCATTATTGTAAAGGATTTATGTGTAATCTCAATCTTATGCTCTTCTTTTCCAAGGAAATTGGTCAATTCCTCATACACAATATTGATGAGATGCTCTTTTTTTGTAAGGGCTTTTGGAAAATCCTCTTTCAGGCCCCTTTCCTTAATCTTTTTCGTAAGTTCAAAAACAAGGTTTACATTGACATCTGCCTGAAGCAATGCCCTTTGTATATCTTTCACAAGCTCATTCATCAGTTTTTCATCTATAAACATGGATTTTGCTATCTTACTTAATGTGTTCTTTAAGCTTGTTCCAAGTTTTTCAAGCACCATACCCTTAACAAATTATTCTTTATTTATAAACTTAATCAAAACTTTTTTATATTTTAAGTTAATGACGTAATAAAATGGAAATTACCTGGCTAGGCCACGCTTCATTTAAGCTAAAAACAAAGGAACAATTCATCTATATCGACCCCTACTATGGAGATTATCAGGAAAAAGCATCCATTATTTTAGTGTCTCATGGCCACTATGACCATGCAAGTATTGAAAAAATAAATCAAATTAGAACAGATTCCACTATTATAATAACCACAAAGGAAGTTGCTTCCATGATTGATGGGGCAATAGGGCTAAGCGAAAATGAGGAAAGGTTGATTGAAAATGTTAAGATAAGGGCCACTCCAATGTACAGCAATACTCATAGAAGGGGAACAGGAATTGGTTTTATCATTGAGACAGAGAAAAAAAAGGTATATTTTGCAGGAGACTCTGGTTTTATGGATGAGATGAAGGATATTAAAGCGGATATCTTACTGCTACCTATAGGCGGAACCTACACTATGGGTGCAAAAGAAGCTGCAAAAGCAGTTTTGTTGATCCATCCAAAAATAGCAATACCTATGCATTACGGCTCTGGTATTGTTGGAACATTGGAAGACGCAGAATTATTCAAGGAATTGGTTGAAAGCAAATCAGATATACATGTAAGAATATTGGGACACGGAGGGACTATTTCTGTATAATTGCCATAAGACACTAGCAGAACTAGCTTAATATGAATTACTCTGTGATATTTCTTCAATTAATTTATCAGCAGTTATCTCATCCTTCATCAGATTGTCCCCACCGCAATAAGGGCACATGAGGCTCATCCTGGAATTCTTTTTATAAGTAAACTTGTATCTGCACTTTATGCATATAATTTTGACTGCTTCAGGAACATTGCTTTCAACTGTCAAATGGTCCTCTTTCTTTGGTGTCTGAGAGGTTTTTGAATAGCAGTTCTTGCAGACAATCTTGGCTCCATCAGCGCTATACCTTATGCTCTCAAAGTTAAACTTTCCTTTGCATGTATGGCACATATATTCCTGTGCTTCCATATTTTCACCGTTTGGTGCCGAAGTAGAAAAACTTGTTTATATCTACATCTCCTGGTTTATAATCTCCAAATCTAGGTTTTGGTTTATCATCAGCAACTCTCTCTGTTTTAACCTCTTCTATAATCCTCTGTTGAATTTCAGCTGTATTCTCTTTTACAGGTGCAGCAGCATGATTCTGGATGTTCATCTTCAGTTGGGCAATTTCTTCACTAAGCCTGACTATCATGCTGTTCATTTTGTTTATCTCTGCGCTGAACTTCTTATTGTTCATGTCAATTATCAATTCTATCTTTTTTTGTATGAGAAAGTCATCCAGATTAGGTCCGTTATTCTGTAAAATTGTATTTTCCATTTTTAGTCTCCTTAGTCATGAAAATTTTCTTTGATAAAGGCAATCATCATCTCATTGCCTGCAATGCCGTATGCCTCTAATGCCTTTGATACATGCTCTTCCTTTAGGCAGATATCTCCAACTAGATTTAATCCCTCTTTTTCCTCAGCAAGCTCAAATGCTTTAATAGCATAATCATACTGCTTTTCATCAATGCTCTTATGGCCAAGCTCAATTAGCTTAGCTTTGTCTTTTATGGTAGAAAATATTTCAAATGCATAATCAAATTTGTATTTGCTTAGGCACTGATTACCTACCTCAATCAATTCAGCGCTGTTTCCAACTGCGATGAATGCTTTCATTGCATGTCCTAATTTGCTCTCATTTAGGCATTTCTTTCCAAGGTCTAGCAATTTTGACTTATTGCCTGCTAGCTTATATACCTCAATTGAATTGTCAAGCTGATAAAGTTTCTCATAATCCTCAGCAACTTCATTTAGCTTCTGCTTGTTTCCAGCAAGCACAAATGCTTTTACAGCATCATTCAGGTTCCCTTTTTTCTTGTATTCTTCGCCAAGGACAGTCAATATGGCAAACTTCGTTTCAGGGGAAAACATAGATAGGTTTAGGTTGTCTAGCCCTTTCTTGACCAAGGCAGGCACTAGCTTGCTGAATTTTTCAAATTCATTTTTCTGATTAAGGACCTTTTCATTATCCTCAACAATACCTCTGACCATCTTTTTTATGATTCCTTCATCAGTTTCCATAAGCCTCACCTACACAACATCTATTCCCAATTCTGCCCCTACCCTTCTTTTTTGAACCTCCATGGTTCTTCTATCAGTCTTTCCTAGTATCCAGGGGGAATTTACTCCTGTGATAATAGTCATAACACATACCTTGCCTTTCATATCATCGCTAACCCTGGCACCCCAGATGACATTGGCATCATCATCCAATGTTTCTGTAACCATTACACCTATCTTCTCTACTTCATCAAGTGTCATATCAGGGCCCCCTTCAATATGGATAAGGGCTCCTTCTGCCCCATTATAATTAATGTCGAGTAATGGATTTGATAAGGCGCCTTTTACAGCTTCAGTTATCCTATTAGTTGTATCAGACACACCTACCCCTATTGCAGCTACACCGCCTCCTTTCATAATTGCCTTTACATCTGCAAAATCAAGGTTAACCAATGAAGGTACTGAGATTGTTTCAACTATACCCCTTATCATTGTGGAAATTAGCTCATTTGCCACAGCAAAAGCCTGCTGTACTGGTAAGTTTCCTGCAATATTTACTAGTCTATTATTATCAATGACAATGACAGTATCACTTACTTCTCTTAATTGTTGTAGACCAAATTCAGCCCTGTCTATTCTTGCCCTCTCTATCTTAAACGGCATAGTTACTGTCCCAATAACAATAGCCCCTGTGTCCTTTGCAATCTTAGCTATAAACGGAGCTGCTCCTGTCCCTGTCCCTCCTCCCATGCCAGCGCAGACAAAGACCATGTCAGTATTTGTAAGTACCTCCTTGATTTCATTCACTGTTTCTTGAGCTGCCTGGGCCCCCTTTGAGGGAAAGCCTCCGCATCCAAGGCCCCTTGTAACATTTTTTCCAATTAAAAATTTATAATCTGCTTCTGTGATATTAAGATGCTGTTGATCAGTATTGCATGCAAATATATGGGCGCCCTTTACCCCTTTTTTATATAGCCAGCTTACCATATTGCTGCCAGCTCCGCCAACTCCTATTACCTTAATAGAAGCTTGTCCGATTTCCGCGGGTTTTACCATCGATGGATTTACACTGTTCGAAAAAAGTTCCATGTTTTCACCTTTTTGTAAAAGGTATGCTCACTTTGAGCTAACCTCTCTTTTTTTAGACGATTTAAATTCGTGTGAGAGCATTTACTCTCACTATATCAAGTCTGAAAGATATACTAATATATAAAGGTTACTATTTTGTATACTAATATACAAATTGAAAAAAACACGTTTTGAGAGTTCTTGTCGGTAATTTTATTTAATAACCCTAAAAAAGGAAAAGATGATTTAAGGAATTTAGGATAAACTGCCATTTCTACAGGTAAAAATATCTATTTCTTACGAAATCATCAAATGGGTAAACTTGGACAGAAATTATACTTATTTGTTTGGTATACAGTTAATACAGTATAATCTTTTATTATTCCTGAAAAATTAATCTTAATCTCCCTAAGAATATTTCTAAACTCATCCTTAGATTTTACATCTAGGTCTATTTCATAATTCCAGGGTCCCAACACTGAGCAGAAATACCAAATATTATTCTGCGACCTACAATATTCATGAACTTGTTTCTCTTTATCCTCATTTAGATTATGGAGCGATATCAATACCTTGTAATGGGTGTAAGGATACTTTTTTTCATCAGGAACTATATTATAATTCTGGATAATTCCGGCAGTCTCTAGTTTTTTGATTCTCTTGTATATGGTATCTGCGGATAAATTGAGGTTATTTGCAATAATTACTGAAGAAATCCTTGAATCTTTACCCAATTCTAACAATATTTTTTTATCTGTTTCATCTACCTTAACTGGTTCAGGGGTAGATCCAAAAAAATAGTTTCTTTTTGTGAAAGATTTTTTCCCAATAAGATAGTCCCGAACTGAATATTCTCCTCTGATAATTGTTGACAATTGCTTTTCAGCAAAGTAATTCCCAAATCTTGTATCCATTTCTTTTAAAGCGATAGCTAACTCTTCAGTATCTCTTGCCCATATGCTGACGACAATATCAAACTTCCCATCGTAGCTTGCAGAATAAAGAACCTTAGGGTGCTCTTGTATGAAGTCTATGAACTCTTTTTCTTTTTCTTCACTCATATTTTGAAATCTTATGAAATTCTTGTGCGCAGCATATCCTAATTTTGCTATGTCAATGATTGTGTAAAATTTAAGAATAAATTTATCTTTAACTAACTTATTGATGCGATAAGCCACGATTTCTCTTGAAACCTTTAATTTCCTTGCTATTGAGGATAGCGATTGTCTGGAATTAAAATCCAGCTCATACAATATTTTTTTATCCTTAAGGTCTAAATCATTTTCAATCATTTTTACTAATTAACTGATATTTTTATATAAATTTATCGGTTTTTTTGTTATTTTTTATAGAAAATTCTTTATATTAATAGATATTCTATCAATAATATCAAAATATTGGGTGGTAATAATGAAATTTCCAGCATATATCTTGAATAGTATGGCAAGATATTAAGATTTGAGTGGGTTATGGATAAAATCAAGAATAGAATAAAATGTATTCAACAGCGTATACAAAAAGGGGTGGGAAAAAGAAAAGCAGTTATCCTTGTTTCAGGGGGAATTGATAGTTCAGTATGTGCTGTAATTTCCAGTAGAATTCTTCCCAATAGACTATTCCCAGTTTACATTAGAACAGGATTTAATCTTGATAAGGAAGAAGAGAATCTAATCAGATTATTCAACAAACTTGGAATAGCAGTTAAAGTTTCAAAAAAAGAAACTTATTATTTTAAAAAATTAAGCAACATTGAAAATCCCATAAAAAGAAGATATACATTTGGAGTTATTTCTTTGAAAATTATTGCAAAATATGCTAAGTCTGTTAACGCTAATGTATTGATTAACGGTGTAAATAAGAATGACATCATAACGTCGAATATAATAAATTCATATTTTAGGAGAGCTAAAGATGTTAGAGAAGTACTCGGTTTGAGGTTGGTTGAACCAATATCTGATTTATATAAAACTGAGATAAAAGAGATTGCAGGGGAAATTGGACTAAAGGATTTAATTCACAAACAGCACATCCCAGGGCCTGCCTTGTCCATAAGGATTGCTGGAAAAATTACCAAACAAAAATTAGCCTTATTGAAAGGAGTTAATGAGTTTCTAGATAATAAAGTTGGAAAGGATAAAAGATTTTGGCAATATTTTCCATTTTTATTGGATGAAAAGTTAGACAACAAATATTTGACTGTCTTAAGGTTTGTTTCTTCAAAAGAGGGGTTTGAGGCACAGGCGATTTATGATGATATACTGATGAAATCTTTGGCAAGAACTATCCTGAAAAAGTTTCCTGATATAGGTAGGGTATTTTTTGATATCTCTCCAAAGCCACCTGTTACTATAGAGTTTATGTGAGTTAATATGTCTATTTATGATTGTGGATGGTTGATCAGATTTCTAGACTCTAGTAAACAGCCAAAAGAAATTAGGGATTACATTGAAAAAGAAAACAGATTATTAACTAAGCATGTGGACTATGGTTCTCGTTTAGTGGATCTTAGATGTGGTTTTGGCCGACATTTAGAGTTGCTTCAGGACAGGTAAAAATATGGATTAGGGATAGATGTTGTTGAAAATTATATACTAAGAGGAAGAAAAAGATTGAGGAAGTATTCTAATCTTGAATTAAAGGTTGCGGATGCAAGAAATACTGAATTAGAGCCCATATTTGACTATTCAATTTGTATGAATAACACTTTAGGTAATATTGAAGACAAGGATTTAGTTGTTGGTGAATTGAGAAGGGTCATTAAATCCAAAGGATTGATTATTGCTGGATTATATTCAGAAAACTCAATAGATGCCAGAATCGAATGGTATGAAAGGACCGGTTTACAGATTCAGCTTGTTGCAGAAGATCATATCCAAACCTTTGAGGGCTTTAAGTCCTGGCATTTTTCAGGAGATAAGATTCACGAATTATTTGGTGATTGCCTTATATTTAATATAGGACTTGTGGGTTATTTTGTTATTTTTCAGAAACAAGGCAAACTAGACATAAGTTAGTAATTATGATTATTTTTTCTTTTTCTTCCCTTTTTTTGGCTTTGGTTCATCCTTTTTTTCCACTGTTATCTTTGTCGACTTGTCTATCTTTAATTCTTTTACCTTACGATATAAAGCATCTTTTTTCTTTTTTAACAGCTCATATAATGTAAATGATGCAATAACTGCACCAGATAAGGTAGATATTAAAACTGCCTGATCTTTAATTTTCATCAATAAAGTTTTTTTGACAAAAGGTGCCTTGTCCAGTTTTGATTTCTGGTCATTATACTCATTTAGGGTTACAGTAAAGCTGGCATTTGCCTCCTGTGCATCACCGCGAACCAGGCTTGACTGGGTATTCCTCACGAATTTCTTTAAGTCCTCTAAATTAACATTTGAAACATCATAGCTACTGCTCCTCTTTCTTTCCAGATCATTTTCCAATTGTGTATAGTTGTTGATAAGGTCAGCTAGCTGGGCAGAGATGACGGCAATTGACGCCCGTGCTCTTTCCTGGGCATATTCTAATTGATTCAACTGCTGTTCACGAGCTAATGCATCTGGATCCATTACAGTAACATTATAATAGAAAGATTTGTCCTGAACCCATATGGTAAGAGTGACATTTCCCTCTTTCTCAAAAGTACCACTAACAACAATGTAGGATTTCTCACCTGGCCTTAATAGGTCTATTGGTGTCACATCATAACTTGCGAATCCCTTTCCAGAAACAAAGGCCATAAGATTATTAAGCACAGTAGTGCCTGTGTTCTTTATCTGAATATTAAGAGTAGTCTCTCCTACCTTGAATTCCCTGGGCAAAATAGCTACCATCTCATAATCTGTAAATGGTCCTTGGGTTTCATTATTAGTCTGATTGGCAGGTAATTCTGTCTCATTTAAAGGCAGGGTTTCATTAGTGTCTAGAGTGCTGATAACAGATGTATTGCTGTTTGTTAGATTAGAAAGTGTATCATCTGCTTCCACAATTACTGTGAATAATGATACTAAAATTAACCCTATTGGAATAATGTGCTTTTTCATAGTATACCATCTCATTTATAAATTTAGCTATGGATATCATCACTTATTTATAAATCTTTCCTTACTATTTGGGAGTAAAAATATCTTCTATTTTGAATCAGGGAGCTACACAAGACATTAGTTTACAAGTTATGACTAAAAAAGTATACCGCCTCTTGATTTCCTCGTTGGTGATAGATGTATATTTCTTTCGAGGAAGTGTAGTACCCCTTTTTAGAATTTAAACATAATCTCTAAGATTAAAAAGATTTGTGAGCTCGCTTTGAGTGCTATTCAGCCTGGTTATTTTTGTATGCATCTTATCAGACTCAGGCATTTTTAAAAGAGTTAGCTTGATTTTCTGCAGCTGCTCTATAACCTCTTGCTGACTTAATTTAATATTTGCATCAGTAACTTTCTTTACTATCAACCTCAGAAAAAACCGGGGTAGGCCCTATTAGATCATCTTATAGAAGTATAAGTGATGAAGTTGCATATGGTTAGGTCAGTTTGCCTAAAATTGATTGGGGATATGGCCAAATATACCGTATCAAACTGGGATTAGAGGACCTTTTGCCAAAAGATAATTCATTGCACTTTCTAATTGAGACTAAAACTAATCAAAATCTGATGTATGCTAGCGGGATTTGGATGACAATAGATTATAATCCCCTTCAAAAAGCAGGTATGGTAAAGCTTTCAAAAAAATCATTGACCCTTTCAGATTTGGCTTTTGAAGGATTAATTGAAGGGGCTATCTGCAGGTTTTCTGAATATGCTCAGCAAGGAAAACCTATTAGCTTGTCCTATAGGAATGAGGGTCCTGTAGATGTCGCAATAGCAGAGGCCGACTTAGATATTCGAATTTACAAAAATCTAAGGTGTCACCGAAATTCATTAGTCTCATTTAAGAAAGAAACTGCAGAGTTGGATTTTAAACATAAAAAATTAGGTACATCCTATTTTGCAGCGTATATTAATAGAATCAGAGAAACACATTTAGGATTAGCAACAGGTATGACTAGAGGAACAGAATACTATGGGAAAATTCTACCTCTAATAAAAGTCAGTTAATCTAACCCACAAAAACAGGTCTTTTTGAAAGTTCTTTGGCTAAAGGCAAAGTTCTAAAAGGCATCCCATCTGTTTTACTCTTGATTTCTTCAACCAGCTCTTTTATTGTGCTTTCAGCCTGTTTTTTGGTTTCACGCTGTCTTACATTTATGTTTTTCGCCTTAAGCTCCTTTTCACCCACTACTACAATATATGGAGTCCACTCCATTTCGGCTGCCCTGATCTTCTTGCCAACATGGAGTTCCCTATCATCAACATCAGCCCTTATCTTGCTGTTTCTGAATTCATCAGTAATCTTATTTGCATAATCAATATATTCTTCAGAAACTGGAATTACCCTAACTTGAGTCGGGCTAAGCCATAATGGCAGCTTCGGCACATTTCCTTTTTTTTGCTCAAAAGCCGCTTTTTCCAACAAAGAGTAAATAACTCTTTCTATTGCCCCAGATGGGCTGCAATGGAGTATTAAAGGATGGTTCAATTTTCCTTCCTTGTCAGTAAACTTGATGTCATATCTCTCTCCATTCTCGATATCTATCTGATCTGTGCTTAATGCAGATGCTTTGTCTAAAGTGTCCACAAAATTAAACTCATATTTTAGTATAAAATAGAAAATTCTTTCATCCCACATCTCTAATAAGATTGGTTTTCCAAGCTTTGCCACAAGTTCCAATATATATCTCTTATTTTCTTCAAAGAATTTTTTGGTTGTCCTTAACGCCATCTCCAAATCATTCTTTTCAACTCCCATCTTGTCAAGGACATCCAGGCATAGATTGAACCTTATCTTAAATTCCTCCATTGCCTGTTTAAGATCTGCAACAATAGCATGCACATCCGGCATTGTAAATGCACGTAACCTTCTTAAGCCAGTTAGCTCTCCAGATTGCTCCCGCCTAAATGAATATCTGGTAAGCTCATAAAGTTTTAATGGTAGATCTTTATATGATATAGTTGCATCATGCGCCATCAAAAACTGCCCAAAGCAAGCTGCAAACCTTAAGAAGAATTTTCTTTTGTCTGACTCAATCTGGTACTGCCTTGCAGGAAACCTTTGAAGGTACTTAGCCAGGGTTGGATGATTCATATCATACATAATTGGAGTCTCTACCTCAACCCCTCCGTATTCAATTACCCTATCTGTAACATACTCCTCAATTAGCTTCTTAATCAACCTTCCTTTAGGGTAATACCTTAAATTCCCCCCATCAGATGCAGGCTCATAATCTACAAGCTCCAGTTTCTTCATCAAAGCAACGTGGGCTGGCTCCTGTTTTACAGCCCTTGATTTTTCTTTTTCATAGAATGCAAATTTTTTTAGTTTTTCGTGCTTGTTATAATCAAATTTGTCTACTTCATGGGTTTTGCCATCAGGTGTTAATATATACCAATATGATGTTAGTTTTCTCTCTTTTCTTAGCGATTCTGTTTCCTCCTCTTTGATTTCTTCAGGCCCAAATTCTCTGCTTAATTCAGCCAGGGGATGTCCTTTTACCTGGATATTAAACGATTTGTACCATCCAAATGGGCTTCTATGGACGCTAAATTCTTTCTTTAATTCTGTTTCTGCAGCATCCAGCACCTTTAATGCAGTTTCAGGGTTGCTAGGATCATTAGTAAGATGAACATAAGGATAAAGGACGATATTTGTTTCTTTAACCTGAGATGCGATATCTTTTATATTTTGGACTAGATTCTTTGCAGTACTCTCAGGATTTTTTTCATCCCTTTTTTCAACCGATGTAAAAATAACTAAACACTGCTCCACCCTCTCTGATTTATTCTTTAAGGGCTCTGGCTCTTTGATTGCCTTTTTCTTGGCTTCAAACTCAATAAAATCTGAATGCAATGCAAGTATCTTCATATTAATCACTAGATTTTGCCGAGCATATAAAAAGTTTTCTTTTTGTATTTTGATTAGGGCATAAAAACTAAATACTACATTTACCCACTGCTATACTCTTGGGTTAGGTATTGATTTTTATGGCATCGATACCACCTGAAAAAGATCAAAGTAATTTTAGGCTTGGAAAGACAAAAATTGCTTTGTGCGATAACTCTTAGAATTAATAAATCTAGATACCATAAGATACCATGTCATACAATATCAAATTGTAAATTGAAAAATATAGGGCAATTAGCTAGATTCCATAGAACAATCAAAATATCCTTGCTGGAACTACACGCACCACTTATTGACATGTCAGAAACCACCACTCGCAAGCTCCCTGCTTTAGCTCGGAGTAAGAGGGCGGTTTCTGAGAATGAACTGAGAAATTGCTTCGCAATTTCTGGTTTGTTAAAAATCCGAAGGATTTTAAACACTCAAAAACACGCCCCGTGTTTCACAGGCTGTCCAACAATTAAATCTCTAGCTGAAAAATCTCTGAAAAAATTAACCGCATACCGATTCCTCTATCTATACGAATTGCTTGACCCCTTTTTATTTCCTTCTTCTGCAATAAGATCCATAT
>Ga0315282_10000448_pt1 | contig 81688 bp, 72 predicted proteins | sample YL17G07_20_MG_FD_203693 | JGI IMG/M metagenome (GOLD analysis project Ga0315282, IMG submission 203693) | Sediment microbial communities from Yellowstone Lake, YNP, Wyoming, USA - YL17G07_20 | ecosystem: Environmental > Aquatic > Freshwater > Lake > Sediment | place: USA: Wyoming | collected...
TTAAGGCACGGGTCCTCCTCACATAATTTCTCCATCGCCGTACTAATCTTCTGCTCGTCTCCTCTCGCTGCCGGCTCCAGCGCAAGCGAAAACATCGGCTCAGGCACTGCCGGAACACTGAGCTTTCCTTTTATTTTGCCATCGTGGATGAGGTCTCCGGTTTTAAACTCCTCAATCTTGGCCAGAGTAACAATGTCACCGGCTACACCTCTGTCGATTTCTTTATTTTCTCCGCCCTGTGATTTGAGAATATGGCCAGGCCGAATGGCCTTTTTCTCATCATTGCGGAACACATTGCTGTCCGATTTGAGTGTGCCGCTGAAGATTCGAATGGTTGAATACTTCATATTTGAACGCGGGTCGAAGCCTATACGAAACACAAGTCCCGCCAGTGCCGCCGCAGGATTTGCCTTGAGCTTTGTTACGTTTTCTCCGTCCTTCAGTTCAACCGCATCTGCCTGCTCAGGTGACGGCGTATATCTTACAATAAAATCCAGAAGCTCCCTGATACCGATTTCCTTTCTCGCATTGGTAAAAAGTATCGGAACAATTGTCCCTCTTTTTAGTGCCTTTACAAACACGCCCGCAATTTTCTCGGGGCTGATTTCTTCACCGCCGAGGTAGCTTTCCATAAGTGCGTCGTCCGCCTCTATGACGCTTTCGATAAGCTCCGTATGGGCAGCCGAAATGTCCATCAGCGGTGAATCACCTGTCTTGTTTTCAACACAGTCAATAACCGACGTTTTATTCGCAGCCGGCAGATTCGCACAGCGGCACTGCTGACCGAACGTCTCACGAATACTTTTCACCAGTGCAGCCAAGTCCGTATTCTCAGTATCAATCTTATTTACGACTATGAGCCTGGGCTTATGCGCTCCGCCAGCCGTCTCGAACAGCTTCCGTGTATTTGTCTCTATCCCCGCTGCAGCGCTTATCACAATTACCGCAGTCTCGGCTGCTGGCACCGCCTTAATAGCCGGCCCCACAAAGTCAGGATACCCCGGCGCATCGATGATATTGACCAATTTGCCGTCGTGTTCGACGTGAATCACCGCCGACTGAATCGAGTGCTGATGTTCCTTTTCTTCATCATAATAGTCACATATGCTCGTTTTATCGTCGACGCTCCCGAGTCGATTCGTTGCGCCGCAGATGTGCAGCATCGCCTCAGCGAGGGAAGTTTTGCCGCTTCCGCCGTGCCCTAACAGGACTATGTTGCGAATATTGCCGGTATCAAACACTTTTCAACCTCCAAAAAAAGAAATCCTGAGCCTGTCGAAGGATGCATTTGTCGCTATTCAAACAGCCCTAAGACAAGCAATAATACAACACTCCAGCCGGAAAGAATAGCTTTTTTTCAAGGGCAGCTTAGCACCTCGGGAACAACCGCACAGCGATGTGGCTGCCAACATAAAATTGCCCCGTAACAAAAATAAAAAAGTCGCCACTTTTTTACAGCCCAAATCAATTCAGTTTATCGCTGTTTTATTGGACATTGAAGTCAGTACCATAGACTTCTGACGCCCCGTCTCTATATGTTGTGGTTAAAGCTGTAACCAGACTGTTATATAGTGGTTCTGGTTATAGGGCCTTGCCTTCCCTTCCGCATTCATCACTAAAGAAAAGACGCCTGCCTTGTCGATATTTCACAAAACCAGGAACCGTCAAAACTCACAGGAACACGTATGAGCAAAAGGGAGTTGATAGACCGCATTTGCGAAATAAACAAAACCGCCAAGGCAGAGTTTCTGGCAACCTTTTCCGAAGAAGAGCTGCAAAACTACCTTGGGCATCTCAGCCTTGAAGAGCCGGCCATTTGCGCCGCCGATGATTCACATCACCAGTTCGAGCCGGCAACTCAAAGCCCTTCTTTCTGACCTGTAAATCCGTTTTCTCCCTGAACCCAGCGACATCAAATTGGCCACGCCGGCAATTTCTTTTGCAATATTGCTGCTTATCCGCTCGGCGCCGGTTCCTCTGCTGGCCGCTGCTCTGCCGGCACCGGCGCAGGAACTTGCGCGACGTTGTTTTGCTTGAATTCAACCAGCACAGGCACAAAATTCTCCGGAATCTCAAAAGCAAAGTCAATAAACTTTTGCCATACCTCTACCGGCTCGTTCAACCGTTTTATTTCCAACAGTTCCGGCGTCCTGAGATATCCGACAGGATATACATTTATCCCTTTACCCGCAAAGGGCTTTTTGGCATCATCTTTTTGTTTACAAATCAATCGCACTTGTGAGAGCGTAAATTTACCGCTCTTCTGCTTTATTCCCACTCTCACAATTGTCAGATTGCCTTTTCCTTCTGCGCCCTGCAAGCCTTCAGGAGCAGTCCAAACAGCCTTTTCCCTTGGAATTTCTATCGCTTCCGGACCTGTAATTGATATCTCCCCGCCGCCGAGCCGATTCAGGTACAACTGATCCAGAAAGCGGGGGTGCAAAGCCGCAAAGCTCCTCTCGCCGCTCATACCGCCCCTGCTTATCAGGCTGAACCACCCTGCTACGAAACCGTCAGCATTCAACAACGCCCCCTTGTTAGGCCTTTCCACATCCAGTCTTGTTGAATCGAAGCGCTGATACGGGTACTTGCTCGACAACGGCCCCATCGCAACAGCTGTAAGCAGAAGTCCTGACAACATAAGGCCAAGTAATATCCCACAACAAACTCGTCCGACCTGCTCAGGCCGAAGCCCAAGGTTGGTATTCTTACTGATTAGTCGGCTGGCTCCTGTCTGCAGAATCGCAAATGTTAAGACAAAAAGCATCGCAAAGCTCAACATCTGTGCCCACGGCATAAGACTTTCGATGCCTTGCCTAACAAAAAGAACATCGCTTAAAAACTCAAAATACCCGAACGCAACTGCGCTGCCCCATATAACAATCATCAATGTCACCAATGAGCCGACAAGCGACCCCTTAAAATACTGATAAACAGCACATCCCAAAATAATCAGCACTACAAGTATACTGCCCATCGCGTCCTCTTCAATTATTCAGCCGGCTTTAACATCTCATCTGTTCGCATTCTATTGTGGTTCCTTCGCCTTCTTCTTTGATGAAAATATCCTCACTATCTCGTTGATAGCTGTTTCACCCGCAACAACCCTTTTGAGCGCCTGCTCCTGCAGGTAAAGCATTTTGGCACGTCTGAATTCGGTACCAATCTGCGACAGCGATTCTGACCGTCTTATAACTTCTCTTAACTGCTCGTCTATCATTACGGTTTCGAATACTCCTGTTCGGCCGAGAAAACCCGACCCCTGACAATCTTCACACGTTGTGGCTTTGCCTCGCTTATCGTACACCACCTCACCGGCGCGGTAGAGCACCTTTGCTTTCTCCGCCGGTATGTTGAACCTCCTGAGAAGCTCCTTGTTTGGCTCATATCCCTGTTTGCATCGCTCACAGAGTTTCCTCATCAGTCGCTGGGCACTTATGCCCACCAGTGTCTCAGCCACAAGACCCCTGTCGCCGACAAGTTTTACCCATTTGCCCAGTGCCTGTATCACGTTGGCTGCATCGAGCGTAACATATACGAGTTTTCCGTCTTTAGCAGCCGCGCACGCAATCCTTGCCGTCTCAGCATCCTCGCAGTCAGCAACACCGACAATATCCGACCCCATTCTTATTATTGACTCCAGCTTTTTGCCGTAGCTGGTTGTGCCGGTATCGCTGAGAGTGAACTCATTTTGCGTTATGTTCAGCAGCTCAGCAGATGGTTGTCTCTCGAGCGTATTGATACTGTTAAGAAAGGCATCGTGGCATCTCAGAAGGGCATAGAACGTCGTTGTTACGCCGCTGCCCTTGGGACCGGCTACGATAAATACTCCCTCTTTAACCTGACGGAGCTTACTTAGCTGCTGGTACTGCTCAGCCGTTAGTCCCATCTCATTCAGCTTTTTCATCTGATGCTGAGCTAAATGTCTGAGTATGACCTGCTCTCCTGCTGTTGAGCCGGCGGTCTTCAGTTCCCACTCGATGTTTTCCTCGTCCTGCTGCACGGAAAAACGCCCCGCCTGGGGTTTGCGCTTCTCCTCGGGGTCCAGGTCTGCAAGGTTCTTCAGAAACCGAATTAAGTATTCCGCTTGCTCTCTGGCCAAGTCCGGCTGTTGCAGACCTGCCCCATCTACGTAGTAGGTAACCTTACAGCTTTCCGGCCCCGTTGAAAAAGCAATGTCGCTCGCTCTTCGCCGTTTGACGTTGATAAACAGCTCACATGCCGTCTTGTAGCCGAAGAAGTCCGCCGTCTTCAGTTCCGGCACCGGCACTTCATTGTTGTTGGCGGTTATAAACACAAATTCGCCTCCCGCCGGCTTCTTCGCCTTGCTCGACAGTAAACCTTTGATATGTTCAGCGGTCAAAACACGGTTGAAATCCGCAACCTTGGCATTGCGGTGTATCACATAGTTTGCTGATGCCGCCCCAACAGCCACCAGATAAAATAGCATCCCCACGATAAAGACGGGAACAATCAGCCAGATTATCGTCGCCGCTGCCCCAACTCCGACAACGATTCCTGTCCAGAAAGTCTCTTTGGTCCCAACCGTCTGGGCGTCTTTGTACACCCAGTTAATTAGCGAAAGCCACAAAAAAAACAAAATCAGAAAAACAGCAAGTTTAATCGGCGATATATATCCGCCGTATTTTGCCGCCGCTAACAGTAATTCCGCCATAAGGCGCCCCGTTTAATTACCAGGAAAATCTCACAAAATACCGCTCGTCGTGCTCCTGATGCCCTTCAGTGCCATCTTCAGTTCTTCGATATTAGGAGCGATTTTATACGCCTCCTTCGGGTCCACGCTGCCGTCCTTTATCAGCTCGCACAGGTTGTAAGTAAAATCCTGCATCCCCTCATTCTGACAGCTTCTGATTACACTGGGCAAATCCGCTTCTCTTTCTTCAGAGATAAGCTTGCGAACCGAAGGATTCGCAAGCAGAATCTCCATAACGGGCACCCTGTCCACACCTTCCTTAATGCTCGGCACAAGCATCTGGCTGACGATAGCCCTAACCGTCAGGCTCAAAGTTTGCCTCACAAGGTTTCTCTCTGTTTGAGGAAACAAATCCAGAAATCTTTGCACCGCCTGCGAGGCGTTTGCCGAGTGCATCGTGCCGAAAACAAGATGGCCGGTCTCTGCTGCTCTCATCCCAGCCGTAATAGTCCGGGCATCACGCATCTCACCAACGAAAACAACGTCCGGGTCCTGACGCATAAGGTATGTCAAAGCATCCTCGTAATTCGGCACATCAAGGCCAATCTCTCTTTGGGACACGATTGCCTTCTTGTCATGGAAAAGATATTCTATCGGGTCTTCGACCGTGATTATATGGCATGGACGGTTGCGGTTTATAAAATCTATCATGGCTGCTATCGTCGTGGTCTTGCCACAGCCTGTAGGTCCTACCACCAGAATCAGCCCCTGCGGGTAGTCGCACACTTTCTCCAGAACCTTTGGCAGATGCAGACTCTCAAAAGACGGCACTTCCGAATTCACACGTCGAGCCACAAGACTTGTCACACCTCTTTGCCGAAACACATTTATCCGAAAACGGTCCTCACTCCCAATCTCGTGTGCGAAATCCAGCGTACCCTCCTTCAGAAAAAGCTCTTTTTGAGCCGGGCTCAGTATCTCAAACACCCATTGTTCAATCATCTCGGCGGTCATAATCTCGCCTGTCGTGTTCTTCAGTTGATTGTACAGACGCAGTTTGGGCGGCTGCCCCACCTTCAAGTGCAAATCGCTCGCACGTGTCTTGACCGCTGCCCTGAAAAACTTATACAACTGAGGTTCGTTTTCGAGCTTCTTTTCAGCTTTTATAGGCTGGTCTTCGACCATAATTGCCTTCGCTTTTGCTCCAAAGCCTATAACTCGACCATTTTTGCAATGGTCGCATTATATACGGGCAGCCAAAAACTGTCAACTTTCGTAAACAGTCGTCCCTGATGTCACACAAAAACAGAACCCGAAGCCTCAACCCCAAATGGTCAATCGTAAATACACCTAATCGCAGCGGATACTGCCAACTAAACTCTCTGCCGCATTTTGCAGGCTGCTCAAAAAGTAATTTTTGACCACTACACCCCAGCTCATATTTCTTGCAAGCTGATAGCCGGTTTCGATCATACCTTTGAGTTCGGATTCGTTTCTTGGCAGGTTCCTGATTATCTGCTTTGCGACTTTTTCGCTTTGGAGTGTTTCTATTCGGCTTCGCTCATCCTCGTCGATTCGAAGCAGTTCTTTGATGTTGGCATAGCTGTGGTACCCTAAGTTAGTATAATCGGCGACGATAACATTTTTAGTCACTTCCGCCCCACTTATCTTCTGCAAAAGTCTTGTGCATCCGCAGACGTCGCTTATCACACATATTCCGCCGAAGGTCAGCGACTCGAGCTGGGATATCCCGAACGGCTCGTAAATACTCTGGCCGAATTCCACATCGGTGCCTTTACGAATATCCATAAAGTCCATATCCGCGGGCATTCTTTTGCCGCACTGTTTCGGCTCGAATCCGAACTGGTTGATGAAAATGACCTTTACATTCCGGCTTCTCGCATCGAATTCCTGCACAGATGTATAAAAATCAGCTTCGCCGCCGGACATATCGGGCCAGCCCTGCCGGTGTGCGACAGGCCAATTATACGCCGACTCCATATTGAGGATGTCCTCTGTCGGTCTTTGCGAAACCTCCGTGGACAGCAGAAACAGCACCGCCGTTTTCCCCTCCACCCTCAAGTCCTTTTCGAGATGTTCAAGCACCTGCAGGTCTCGCCACAGCCCTTTGCTTCGTACGAGTCTTGTCACGTGTGTAAAGACAAAATCCGGTCTATAGCCCAGCAGATTCTCACAATATACTTGTAATTTCTCTTTCGACCGGAGCTTGTCAGCAACGCTGATTTGGTAGGCTGGTATCCCATTATAGACTATATTTATTTTTGCAGCCTCGAATTCCGGTGCAAGAAATCGCAGCTCATCGGCGACATAATCACCCACCGCATATATATTGTCGCAGTATCTCGAAGCCTGCACCAGAGGATGTTTGAAATAAGAGCTTTGGTCGCCGAAAACTTCGTCTGCATATAGTTTGTTTTCACGTGCTTGCCTGATAACATTATAGAACATCACATCGTGGCCGGGATGTTCTTCGACGATTCGGCGTATCGTAGCGACCTCATGAGCATAGAAAGCGGTTCTGAAATTGCAGCCGCTCTCCAGGATAGCCGCCAGTGCGGTAGGCATTCCCATAAACTCATGGGCGATAACGACCGTTGAGTCCGTCGCCGCCCCTATTGCTTTTAACGTAGCGACCGCCACAGGCGCAAGTCTGACATACTGTTCGTAGTCCCAGAAGTGTTCATACAAATCACTGCGGATGCCGAACGCCTCAAACAGGTGCCACTTGAACTCATCGACGGGTCCTTTCTTCATTCGAGTTACATCGATAAGCAAAACCTCCGGCGCACTTTTTACGCCTGTTTGCTCATCGACGAACGTTCGTCTGCCGTAGACAATGCTCGTGTTGTAGTAATCTTCGATTTTCCGAAAGTCGTTGGCATAAACCGTGTCTGCGAACCCATCCAGTGATGAATAAAGCACCTGCCCGTCCTCGCCGAGTCTGTTTGATAAGGACCCCCTGGTCTCGAACAATGGTCCGACGAGGATTGAACGACTGACCGTGTCAAGATAAAAATCGCAGGTAAACAGCCCCTGAAGGACGGCACCTATACCCCCGACCTTACCCACCGCCTCATGGGTAACGTGGACCGCCGTCATTTTGTTATCCATAATAAGTTTCTCCCAAGCTGTAACGATGTCCCCGGCGCGCTGTTTCCGTCAATGGCATATAAAATATAAGTAACAGCTCACAGAATGCCAAATCGAAGAGCTTGTTCAGTTGGGTGGTTTTTGCAGGTCCCAAAAATCTCCCCCAGGCTCAACCGCCGGAAGCTGTTTTTAGGGACTTTGCAATGGACTGAAAATTTCTTTAGCCTATTTTGCTGCGGAGCTCTCTTATCAGGCCCGCAAGTTCCTGTTGTGGGATGCCGGCCAGTTCTCGTTCCAGTATCTCAGCAAGTGCTATCTTGTCGAGAATCTTTATTGTCCTCTTGCCATACGGCGTTATCAAGCCTTTGCTCCTCTTGGCCGCCTCCTCCTGACCTTCCGCCATTTGACGCAGATAGCTGACGACATTTTTCTTCAGTTGCTCGTCGCTGATTTCAGCCGGCCATACCGTAGCGTCAGCCTCAACCTCAGCCGACTCATCCGGCACCTCTTTCTCCAGCAGTATGTCTTCGCTGAGCTTGGAGGTCTCTTCTATCAGTCGTTTTCGTCTTGCCTCGTCACTTTCATCTATCGGCGCCAGTTTCAGCTCTTCATCGTCGCTGAGGTCCGGAACGTATAATTTGTTATGGCAGGCGGGGCATTTCCCCCATTTGCCGCCGGCGCTGTCCGGCGCCTCTATTTTTTTGCCGCAGTATTCGCAATGAAATGTTACGGTCATCTTCTTGCCTCCGACTGGTTACTTGTCGATTTTATATTCCGCTGCCACCTCCGTCGTTATCCCACCGCGGGGGGTAAACCGTGAGGTAACCTTCATCCATCTCGGCTTGCAGACGCCTGTTAAATCATCTAAAATCTCATTTGTCAATGCCTCATAAAAGATTCCTCGATTGCGATAGCTCTGCATATAGAATTTAAGGCTTTTTAGCTCGACGCATACCTTGTCCGGAATATATTCGATAACAATCTCGCCAAAGTCAGGCTGACCCGTTCGCGGACAGACACTCGTAAATTCGGGACATCTGATTGTGATAACGTAATCACGCTCCGGACTGGGGTTGTCGAACAGTTCGAATTTCGTCTTTTTCTCCATCTGCTGCACCTCGCAAAATTCGCGATAACCTAATATAATGGATGCCGAAGCTTTTGACAAGGTCGAGAAAAATGAAGAAAGGCAAATATGCGGTTGTCTTGTTGAGCGGCGGCCTCGATTCTGCCACCACCCTCGCTATCGCTCGCAGTGAAGGTTTCCGATTGTTTGCCCTGACTTTTAGGTATGGCCAGCGGCACAACCGCGAAGTCGACGCCGCTAAGAAAATAGCTCAATTGTTGAAAGTTACCGAGCATCGCATAATCGATATCGATTTGGCTGGCTTTGGCGGCTCCGCTCTTACTGACCGCTCGATTGAAGTCCCGAAAGACAGAAGTGATTTAGGAAGGTCCGACCATATCCCGCCAACCTATGTGCCCGCCCGAAACACCATATTTTTAAGTTACGCCCTTGCCTGGGCTGAAGTGTTGGGTGCATTTGATATCTTTATAGGCGTAAACCATACCGATTACAGCGGCTATCCCGACTGTCGGCCTGAATTTATATCCGCCTTTGAAAAACTCGCCAATCTCGCCACCGCCGCCGCGGTCCGCCGAAAAGGACAATATCGCATTCATACACCCGTTATAAATATGACCAAGAGCGAAATTATTCTTACAGGTACAAATTTAGGTGTTGATTACTCCCTGACTCACAGTTGCTATGACCCCGACGAATCCGGCAGAAGCTGCGGTAGGTGTGACCCTTGCAGATTAAGATTAAAAGGTTTTGCCGAAGCAGGCCTGAAAGACCCAATTGAATATGTAACAGGAAGTTAGCTGATGAGAATAAACGAAATCTTTTATTCCCTGCAGGGCGAAGGCTTCCTGGCTGGTATTCCCAGCGTTTTTATCCGTCTGGCTGGCTGCCCACTGCGCTGTAAATGGTGTGACACGAAATACGCCTGGGACAGTACCGCCGGCGCAAATTACAGCATTGAAAGAATCCTCCAAACCATTCAGCGATGGCCCTCTAAATTCATCGTAATAACAGGCGGCGAACCAATGATAAACTCAGACCTGCCAAAGTTGCTGCGAAAGTTAAAAGCACTCGGAAAACACATAACCGTCGAAACTGCCGGCATCGCATTTATTCCCGATATGCCTTGCGACTTGATGAGTATCAGTCCGAAATTGAGTAACTCTGCTCCAGCCGACCCAAAACTTTTAGCCGTCCACGAAAATTCAAGGCTTGATTTGTCTGTTCTGCGTGAGCTGATTGACCATTGCAATTATCAATTGAAGTTTGTCATAGAATCAGAGGATGACTTGTCAGAGATACAGCAAACGATAGAAGAAATTGGCAACATCGACACAGAAAAGGTAATGTTAATGCCGCAGGCTTCTACGAGGGACGAGCTTTTAGCCAAATCGCCGACGGTGGCCGAAATGTGCAAACGCACCGGCTTTACCTTCTGCAACCGCCTGCAAATCCTGCTCTGGAACAATAAAAGAGAAACGTAACTAACCGACTTACCGATTGACAACCGCCAGCAAATAAAATAGAAAATAATCAATAGTAAATAGTCAATTGATTCGCCCGGGTGGCGGAATTGGCAGACGCGCTAGCTTGAGGTGCTAGTGGGAATATCCCTTGCAGGTTCGAATCCTGTCCCGGGCATTAGGCTAATCCTAATCTTTCCGCCTCGATATCGAGTCCGTAGTTTTTCATTTTCTTGTACAGCGTTGTGCGGTTTATCTGCAAACTTCTGGCGGTCTCCTGTCTGCTCCAGTGATTTGATTCGAGCGCCTGGCGAATAATATCTTTTTCCGGCTCAGACATCGCCTCTTTTAAGCTCATAGGTTTGTATGTCCTTCGCCGCCGGTTTACCTCCTGCTTTATCACGCTCGGCAAATCATCGGGACTGATGAAGCTGTTTTTGCTCAGCAGAACCGCCCGCTCAATCACATTTTCCAGCTCGCGAACGTTGCCGGGCCACGAATACCGCTCTAAACACTCCATCGCATCATCAGCGATACCGAGTTTCTCTCGCTGGTGTTGTCCGCTGTAAACCTGCAGAAAATGTTCAGCTAACAGCCTAATATCCCCGACCCTTTCGCACAAAGGCGGCAGGTTTATTATCACCACATTTATCCGGTAATACAAATCTTCCCGGAATTTGCCTTCTTTTACCTGTTGCACAAGGTCCTGATTTGAAGCGACTATCATCCTCGTATCGACGGTTATAGTCTTATTACTGCCGACAGGCTCGAATTGTCTGTCCTGCAGAGCCCGCAAAAGTTTAACTTGCAGTGCCGCCGACGCATTGGCTATTTCATCGAGGAAGACCGTTCCACCATCCGCCGCTAAGAATTTCCCTTTCTTGTTGCTTACCGCTCCGGTAAATGACCCTTTAACATGTCCAAATAGTTCGCTCTCAAGCAAAGTTTCCGGAAGAGCTCCGCAGCTTACCTCCACAAATGGCTGATTCCGTCGGCTGGAGCGATAATGTATCGCCCTGGCCAGCATACTTTTGCCGGTCCCCGACGGCCCCGTCATCAGGATTGTCGTTTTGCTGTCGGCGACGGCTTCAACAAGGTCAAATATCTTCGCCATCTTATAATCCTGGCTGATTATGCTTTCCAGACTGTATTTCTGCTGAAGCTGCAGTCGCAGCCTCTCATTTTCGTTCATAAGAGATTGCTGTTGCAGCGCCCTGTCTATCGCTAATCGCAGCTCGTCATCGACAATCGGTTTTGTCAGGTAGTCGTAAGCACCCCTCTTAATCGCCTGCACTGCGCTTTCGATTGTGCCGTAGCCGGTTATTACGATTACAACGGTTTGCGGATAATCTTTTCGCACCGCATCCAGCAATCCCAGGCCGTCTCCGTCCGGCAGATTAACATCCGTTATAACAAGGCTGTAGTTCTTGTTCCGCAGCTCAGCCATCGCACCGTTTAATGTCTCAGTCCCTGTGGACTGGAATCCTTCCAGTGATAAAAACTCACACAGCGAATCTAAGATAATTCTGTCATCGTCTACGACAAGGATACTCTTTTCTCTCATAGCAGCCGATTTTCCTTCCCTTTATGAATCTTCGCTTGTCACTGGTAAATATACCGTAAATACGCTGCCGCCCTCAGCAGCATTTTCAGCGGTTATTCGGCCGTCGTGTCTTTCGATTATGTCCTTCGATATCGCCAGGCCCAGCCCTGTGCCCTTGATTTTATCTTTTGTCGTAAAGAATGGTTCGAATATCGCCTCGGTGTTTTCTGTCGGCAGACCTGTTCCGGTATCGCGAAACTCCACAACGGCTGTAGGTGGTGAGCCTGCCGAATCCATATTATCTGCTGTCAAGCGCGTTGATATGCTGAGCTCTCCCCCTTCCGGCATCGCATCCAGTGCATTTTTTATCAGGTTGCAGAACACCTGAAACAGGTTGCTGCTCCTGATTTTTGGCATATCCGGAGTGTAATTGCGCAGTATCCGAACACCGCAGGCCTCCGCCCGCGGCTCCATTGTTTTTATCGCATCCTCGATAATCCGTTCTATTTTGGTGTATTCGAAAAACACGTAACTATTATGCGAAAATTCCAAAAGCTCGCTCACAATTTGAACCATTCTCATCAGGCCCTGCCGGCACTGTGTCAGGTATTCCTTTGGCTTCTCAAGATTTTCCTGCTCAATGATTCTTAGCGACAGATTGATGTATCTTAAAATCCCGTCCATAGGATTGTTCAGCTCATGCGCCACCCTCGACGCAAGTTGTCCGATGGCAGCCAGCTTCTCAGCGCCAGCCAGTTGTCTTTGCGTATTAACTTTCTCCGTTACGTCTTCGATTATGACGGTTCCGCCGAAACTCTCAGCCGATTCTGTCGTCTTCAGCGGCGTGCAGACAATTCGAAGAAGTCTCATCTTGCCGTTCAATGTGTAGTTGACGTTGTCGAACACCCGCGCTTGGTTCTTTGACAGAACCTCTTTTAGTTGTTGGCTCCAGTCTAATCCGGGCGAGCCGTCCTTATCCGTGCCCTTTGCGAGTGACTTATCGATGTAATCGGCCAGCGCTATCAGCTTCCCAGCATATGAATTGGTCTCGATTATCCGCAGGTCAGGTCCGTATGCAACAACGCCCACCGGCAATGACTGCACAATTGCTCTGCCGAGCAGTCCGAGCCTTACCTTCTTACTGGCGTTGGGGTTCACTATATTTGCCATCACTTCAAGTTTGTGTCGTTCGAACTATCGGGCCTGATTTTTTCACGTCCTTGCAGCTGGTATTAAAATAAGCAATATCTTTCTGGTGTCAAGCACTAATGTTGCAAAAAAACAACATATTTGTTCTTTTGGTGGGACATCCACCACCGTTTATTTAACAACAAGCGCAACATTTTGTAAAACAAACAGCTAAAACGGTTTTTTGTATGGCATTTGGCCTTTCGGCTGGGCAAAATCCGCTTTGGGCGTTGCTATTTGTCAACATTACAGGCCACCTTCTCGCTGATTTTATCCGTGTCTGACTGGCGGTCAAACGACAAACCCACCTAACCTAAAGTTGGACAAACACTTGCAAAAGTAAATCTGGGTTATTTGCCACAGCACCACTTTGGTACAAGTTTTGCTCTAATTTGGAGGATGTTTCGAGTAAAAATCGGGAGGAACGTGCACGGATGCAGATAACGGGTGAGCATGAGAAGCGCAGGTTCAAGCGCCTGGCAGCAAAATTCGATGTATCCTGCTTTAAAGTTGATGCAACTTTAGAAACAGTCTATATCGGCCGCACCATCAACGTAAGTCCGGGCGGCCTGTATTTCGAAACATCCGCCGACTCTTTCGCCACAGGAAATCTCCTAAGAATCGAACTGTCAATACCTCCGAAAGCAGGCCAGCTCGATTATGGTGGTCGCATCTCAGCTTTCGCTAAGGTTCTGAGAGCGGAAACCATTGACCGTACGCCTGATTCAGCTCATCCCTCTTACAGTAAATATGGTATCGCACTCGAATTCTGCCGTTCGCCGAAGCTTTGCACGTAGCGTTTAGTCCCCCGTCCAGATACCTTTAAAAACCTCGACAGCCGGCCCAGCCATATAGACGCAATCATCTTCTTCACACCAGTTCAATTCGAGGTCGCCGCCGGCGAGATGCGCCACACAGTTTCGCCCGCACCTTCCAGTCGAATTGGCTGCCACGCAGCACGCGCACGCCCCGCTCCCGCAGGCCATCGTAATTCCGCTGCCGCGCTCCCATGTCCGAACCTTAAATTCGTTTTCACCGAGAACCTCAGCAAAATTTACATTTACTCGATTCGGAAAAAGTTTGTGTCTCTCAATCATCGGCCCGATTTTCTCAAGCTCAATCGCCTCAACATCTTCGCAGAAAAATACCGCGTGTGGATTGCCCATTGATACGCAGCTCATCCGCAGTTTCTCCCCGAGAATCTCGATCGGCTCTTCTATCACTTTTTTGCCCGGCAATTTTACAGGTATATCCTTTGGTGTCAGAATTGGCCGGCCCATATTGACGCAGACTCTCTCCACCTTGTCAGCATCATTAACAATAATGCCGACCGTAAGCACACCGTTACCGGTCTCTATTCTCAGCGAGACGGGATACGGCCGCCGACCCGGCACGCAAAATGCACCGCCGCCTCTGGCCAATTTATGCTCATATACATATTTGGCAACGCATCGAATACCGTTGCCGCACATCTCCGCTTCCGAACCGTCGGCGTTGAAAACCCGCATCCTCACATCTGCTGTCTTTGATGGACATATCAAAATGAGGCCGTCGGAGCCCACACCGAAGTGTCGGTCGCTGATTATCGGCGCCAACCGCTCTGGGTTATCGACCGTCTCTTCAAAGCAATTGACGTAGACGTAATCGTTGCCCAAACCCTGCATCTTCGTAAATCGCATCGGTTTCTCCTTGCAAATATCGCTTCACTGTACGCGTAAACCGGAGTAAAATCAAGATTTGTGTGGCATGCTCACACCACGTTTGCAGGAAATGATGGAACACAAAATACGAGCGACAATTCACGAACCACGAACAACAAGTCAGACCGCGAATTCCCTTTTTCGGCTGCTCATCTGGGCCTTCAGGCGTGCGATAATGGACGTATGCATTTGTGATACACGCGATTCAGACAAATCCAGCGTCGCCCCGATTTCCTTCATCGTCATCTCTTCGTAATAATACAAAATTACAATCAGTTGCTCAGCCCGCGTCAATCCCCTCGTCAGCAGACTTTTCAGGTCTCGCTTTTGTGCCTCTGTTAGGGGGTCCTCGCTCTTTTTGTCCTTGATGATATCTATTTCGCGAACGTTCTTGTCGCTGTCATCGTCATTATTGTATCCGCCATCCAGCGATACCAGCCCGACCGCATTGGCATCTCGCTGGAGCCTGTTGAACTCTTCGGCATCCATATCCAGCTCTTCAGCCGTCTCTTTTTCCGTAGGTTTTCGGCCCAGATATGTCTCCAGCGACCGCGTAGCCCTTGTTAGTTGATGGGCACGCGCGCGGACTAATCGTGGAACCCAGTCCATGCTCCGCAGTTCGTCAAGGATTGAGCCTCTTATCCGCGGCAGGCAATATGTCTCGAACTTCACACCCCTCGCAGGGTCGAAGGCGTCTATCGCGTCCATCAGCCCAAAGGTCCCGGTGCTGATAAGGTCTTCAACTTCAACCTTGTCGGGTAGTTTGTTGTGAAGACGCTCCGCCGTCTGTTTTACTAAAGGTCTGTAGTGCTCTATAAGCTGATTACGGATATGCTCATCGCGGGTCTCAAAGAACCGCTCCCATATTTGCTCCACACCGGTTCGCTGTTTCGTCTTTCCTGTGCTGCTGGTACGTGCCATATCTAACCTCTCCTTTTAGTCCGATAACGACCACCGACGCGCCGTTATGCGAACCTGCCCTCTCATCTGCCTAAGAAACATCCTTGTTTCATTCCCTATCGGCCGGCCGCCGAATAACTTTAGAAGAACCGCTCACCTGTCTTTGCAAAAATCCTCATCGCAACCGACATTATCGGCACTCGTCTGTCGCCGACCTTCTTCCGCCCGCCGTAGCGGGCCACGCGAAGGTGGGAGCTTAATTAACAGTTGCCTGAAGGCTCAAATCCTTTTCCGCTTTTCGCCTCAAAAGCTCTTCCGCGAGTCTCCTGTTAAGAGAGTTTTCCATCAGCTTGTCTATTTGCAACTCCAGGAATCTATTTTGGTCTTCTTCCAGCAGTGACATAGCAGCTCTGTCGGATACCGGCCGAACGTAGAGTCCTCCGCCAAATTTAACGTTTGAGCTCTCACACAGCAGAAACTGTCGGTCTTGAATGTATTCGTCGACGGCCTCATCTAACAGCTCGGAAAACTCATCTATCGGAAGGTCCTGCGGCACGTAACCGGGCGTGTGCATATTGTTGATGTTCTGCCGGAGTATCTTTTGGCGAATGTTGGTGAACTCGATTATATTAACCAGTAGCTCTGTGACTCCATCCGTTATCAGCGGGCCCGGACTCATATGCACTTCCTTTGCATACGCATTAATAGGTTCTATTCAGGCTGTGAACTCGCCTTTGATATTCTGCTCGCCGTCTCTTCTCTGCTCAGAATCCGTTTTATTTCCAGCAGAGTTTTGTTTTTTTTAAGGTCGGTAATCCTTGCCAATCTCTCGAACACCGTTTCGTCGTACAGCCGATGCCCTCCCTCCGTCCATTTTGCCTCTCGGATAAGCCCCATTATCGTATAGTTGTGAATAGTCTGCCGGGAGAATGGACTGTAGTGAACCACCTCACCGATGCGATAGAGCTTGGCAGGTGTCTCAAAAGTTCTGTTTCTGGTCTTCGGTTCCATAAGCAATAATGTATTTTACGTTTTGCAAAATGTAAAATACATCCTCTCCCTTGTCAACTTCTTTTTGCTTTTTTTTAAAAAAATTTTTCGCACGCAAAAATATTCATTAAGTTTTCTGTGGTAGGCCTTGATTTTTACAGGGTCTTGGCTCGGTAGCCTGCAGGGATACTGAGCAAATTGTGGAAAACCATTGAGGGCTCGCCACTATTATGGGTCTATCCCCTGATATGCAGCAAAACAGCCAAAACTCGGAAGATTCCTTCAATCACCCTGAAAGGAACGGTTCACTGCTTGAGCAGATAATTCCTCTGGCTCGGCGGATAAACTGCCTTGATATCGAGCAAATTGCCGATGTTTGTGTTGAAAACGTCCCAAAGCTAATTGGTGTCAGGCTTGCTTCGCTGTACACGATTGACGAAACGAACACGATTTTGTACCTGCAAAAAGCCAATCATCGATTTCCGATAAACAAGGTTGTCTCACTCAATCAAAACCCCCCTTCCCCGATGGTTATGGCCGCCAGAAGCAGGGGGCTTATACTCACCAACGACATAAACGCCCACAAAAAGCCTGTCATCAAAAAATCATTCCGCAATTTTGCCGACCATTATAAGAACCAGGCCTGTGCCATTGTCCCGCTTATCTGTCAGAACCAGGTCGTCGGCGTACTCAATTTGGCGGATAAAGTGGATGGTGGCGGCTTCAATTGTGACGATGTTACACTGATTGAGTTGTTTGGCCAGCTCGTCGGCGCTTCTATTGGCAATATAAAACTCTTCGAAAAAATGCAGCATCAGGCCACCATAGACGGCCTGACCAGTCTCGCAAACCATAAAACCTTTTACGAGGTCCTCGAAAGGGAACTCTGGAGATGCAGACGCTACGGTGGACAAATTTCTCTCATTATGATTGACATCGACAATCTCAAAGAAATAAACGACACCTATGGCCACCATGCCGGCGACAAGGTCATCAGAGCTGTTAGCAAAAAAATTCAGGAATGCATCCGACAGATTGATACCGCCGCACGTTATGGTGGCGACGAGTTTGCGGTAATTCTCCCAAACACCTCACTCGCCGATGCCACAGTCGCCGCCGAACGCATGGTGGATAATGTCAGACACTCACCCCTAACCTGGAAGAAAGACCAGATAAACCCCTCGATTAGTATTGGCCTTGGCCAATATGATGCCGACGCCGACCCGGAAGATGCCGCCAGCAGCTCTGACAAGGCATTATATATGGCCAAACAGGCCGGCAAAAACACCGTAAGAGTCTTTGAGCCTTGCGGAAAAAAGATGTGACCTAAAGTGAAATTGCTGGTCGGTTCAGCCGGCCGTTGGAAAGCTCACTGCCGCCACTCAGCCTTACGGACCATCAATGGCGGCATCTGTTGTGGCCTGACCCGCCGACGAGCTGCACGTACACAGCTCCGGCTGCTCGGATACCATTGAACATTAAGCATCTCAATTTGCAGAGCCAGTTTATTTTTTTGGGTTTTGGTAGGCATTACTAACACCTTCCCGCCTAAAGTACCCTGTCGCCGGCACGATATCACCTGCTCGCCGAGCTTCTAATCGACCGATTTACACACCCACTTTTGCGGATTTTCGGCAAACACCTGCGCGTCCCATTTTGCGAACCCCCTAAATTTATAAGCCTCTGGCTTATACCGATAACTATCAGCGCCCCTAAAGATTGACCGCTATTCCTCGCTCCGCAAGGTACTCTTTCATTTGCCTGATAGTATATATGCCGAAGTGTGCTATTGAGGCCACAAGAACAGCGTCAGCGTGTGCCTCGACAATAGCCTGATACAGATGTTCGAGCTTCCCCGCCCCGCCGGACGCAATTACCGCAAGGCTCACCGCATCCGCTATCGCCCTCGTCATCGGGATATCGTAGCCAGCCTGTGTGCCGTCTGCATCCATACTTGTAGGCAGAATCGCTCCTGCCCCCAAATATTCTACCTTCTTTGCCCACTCGACAGCATCGATTCCTGTCCCTTCTGTGCCGCCTTTTATCATAACCTCGAAACCCGATGGCAGACCTGGATTGCTGCTGGTATCTATAGCGATAGTGACCTTCTCGCTGCCGAACATCTCGGCTGCCTCCTTAACAAAACTCGGCTTCCGCACCGCAGCAGTATTGATGGACACTTTTGATACGCCGATATCCAGCAGTTCTTCGATTTGTTTGCAGTTACCGATTCCTCCGCCGACAGTCAATGGCAGTGTCTTCGGTATCGACCTAACGGTCCTTTTAACTGCGTCCAGCAGTGTTTTTCTTTTTTCAATTGTTGCCGTAATATCCAAGAACACCAGCTCATCCGCCCCAGCCGCACTGTAAGCCGCAGCGTTTTCAGCGGGGTCGCCGACGTCTTTGAGCTGAACGAAGTTAATGCCTTTGACTAATCTGCCGTCTTTCACATCCAAACACGGAATAATTCTTCTGTAGTCCATATCTTCTCTTTCTGAACCAGTTGACATTTAACACAGCTTTGATTTTAACTTTTGTTGGTAAAACATACCAGACCATAATAAAACAATAACTGTCCCAAAAATTGCGGGGGGCTTTTAAAGGCCCAATTTGCCGTGTTTTCTCGACCAGCCAGACTGCAATAAATTATGGCTGAAATCGCCAACCACACTTCTTGGGATAGTTACGGCGATTTTTCAGGACATCGACCGCAAAAAAGGATTGATTTTTGATTGCCAACAGTCGATAATGGGTGAACGCAAAAGTGCTCGTAGGTAACCGGTTTTTGTTTCCCCGATAGCTCAATCGGTAGAGCGAGCGGCTGTTAACCGCTAGGTTGCTGGTTCGAGTCCAGCTCGGGGAGTTCAAAAAGATTCCGTCCTTCTGGGCGGAATCTTTTTGACTTCGTCAGTTGCCGAGAACCGCTGAATTTTGCGATTATGTGGCATTTGTACATCATCCAAAAGGGAAATAACTACTACACGGGAATAACGACTAACCTGACTAAACGCATACGCCAGCACGGAAACATGAAATTGTTGTATCAAGAAACGTTTCCTGATGGCTCTCAGGCTGCTCAAAGAGAAAACCAGTTAAAAGGCTGGTCGAGAGCCAAGAAGGAACAATTGTTCGCAAAATTCAGCAGGTGAGTTTACACTGAGCGAAGCGAAGTGCAAAATTCAGAGTGTGAGTTTACACTGAGCGGAGCGAAGTGAGTCCAGCTCGGGGAGTTATGTTTAACAAAGTCCCACTAATAGTGGGACTTTTTGTTTTACCTCAATCAAGCGGCTGTATTAGCCTTCCCTAAGGATATATCCCCTCTTTATGCAAAAACATTGAGTGTTTTTACGGACTTCAGGGGGCAACCGCGAGGCGAACGGGTAACTTTCTTGACATTTGTCTCCTAAACAGATACAATATACGCCAACGGGGTAAGAGAATAAGCATTCGTTTGTGGTCGGAGTCAAGATGAGAAGGGTGATTTTAACTTTAACATTGATGCTGTTCATTTCAGGCTGTACCTCTTCACTCATCTGCGATAAACAGGCAATTCTGGGACGCCTTGCCGAGGTAGAGCAAAAGCACGGCGTTGTAATAGAGATTAAGGATTTCTCGAACCAAAGCGGTCTTTGTAAACTACTCGGGATAATAGACAAAGACCTGGAAATATGCCCGCCATACTTCAAGGATAACATCGGCCCGATATTTATAGAGAAGTCTTTTGATGAACTTGGCGTCGAAGGAATCTCTCTGGCTGGCTATGTGAATATGGCTGATACGCAACGAGATTACCCAATACATATAAAAAACAGGTCTATTCTTGAGAAAATACTGTTTCCTGTGACACGAGAAAACAACGTCTTTCTGCACGAGGCCGGTCATAGTTTCGAGCTTAACATAAAAGACGACATCAGCGATGAGTGGGAGGCGTTCTACAAGAAGTTCGACGGCGTCCAGGCCGAAGATTACAGCAAAACAGTCCTTTTGAGCCGGACATTTTTGACCGGGCCGGTTTCAATGTCGAGTTTTAATGGCGGTGTTAATCATTTCGAAGATTTCGCCGAGACCCACTGTTATCTGAGGCGAAACAATATAGAGCTGATAAAAGATAAAAACCCGACCCTGTACAGAAAGTGCAAGATAGTGGAAAGATTCACAGACCCTTACGGTACTGCCGCCAATTAGTCCCGCCCCCATCCCCCCTGCCCGGCACACACTACGCACAACAAACGTACACTTGCAAAAGGAGTATCGCCAATAAAACACCTTTCAAACGAATCTTTTTGCGGTTCTACGGTTCTACTTAGCGACTTCCTTTAATCCTAAATCCCTTAACAATCCTGGTTTCACCGGGAGTGCCGGAGTAGGTATAGAGAATCAGGTCTTTGGCGACCGAACCATCTTCAAATGCCCCCCCGCTTAAGGTTACTGTATATCCAACGCTCAAGGTATGCGATGGAGGCCATTCTGCTCGCAGATTATCAATAACCAGATAAAGTGCGTCGTCTTCAAAATAATAAGAACCGTCCCATTCGCCGTTAGGCTTCCCCTTTCTTCCTTCTTCATCGTCAAAACTGGGATGGGGGTATTTTGAATTCCAATAGCCGATAGTACCATCGGTCTGGTCTTCCGCGTATCCCTCGATAAAGGCAACGGTGACGCCGGATGAAGACTTCTGTACGCCCGTTGGCGCTGGACCCTCTTGCGGTACAGATGAAGAGGGAGAATCCTCTTCCTTGCGCTCTTCGCTTTCAAGGGAAGGAGGCTTTACAACCCCTGCATCTTCGCCTATAACGATAGGAATAGCAGGGCCGGTTGAGGGCTTTTCGGCGATTCTTTTATTCTGTAGTTCAATAACTTCATCCATCTGATTCAGTTCTGCCTGTTCCTGAGCAATTTCTTTTATCCTTTTTCCAATGGCTCTGCCGACCTCCGCCTGCTCAGCGTTGTCCTTCTCCCATTGTTTTTTCGATTCCTCCGTTAGTCCATTAAAGCCTTCCGCGTATTTTCCCCTCGTCCCTTCGTCCCATGTATCGGACGGGCCGTGTTCTTCGACGAATTTCTCCCTGAATTGCCGCTGGTCTTTCGTTAAACGGTCTTCCCATTTGGGCTCGACAGTTTTCAACCGTTTCTTAAGCTCTTCGAACTCCGATTTTAACACATCGACTTTGCCTTGCCGCGCGCTGCGATTTTCTTTTAGCTTAACAAGTTTTGATTTATCATCTTCGATAAAGCCGCCCGGTAATTTTCCGTTTGGGTCGCGGTATTGCTCTCTCCAATTAGACCCGTATTTAGCTTCTGCCTGTTTTGTCATTCTCTCGATATCTTTTTCCCAAACTTTCAATGCACCCCCAATTACTCCAGCTTCGGCGCTATTGGGGTCTATTCCTTCCAGCCGCTTTTTCCTCTCCATATATATTTTGTTTTGCTCGCGCAAGAATTCCTTGTCATCAATCGAAGCTCCTTGCTTCACTTGCTCCTCTTCTGCCGGCGCTAGTGCTCCCGGTGCATAGTCTAAAGGCCATATCCCGAGCCTCCCGGGTTTCACCGCTACCGAAGGCCGAGAAAACTTAACGCTCCCGCCCGGCTTAGTTATAGGCTCCGCTGGGTTCGCGAAACGATCTGCGAAGAGATTCGTCACTACCCTCATATAGTCTGTTTTTTCAAGCTGACCCTTGGCCGGAAATGCCGTGACCTTCTGTGAGCCGGCTGGCAGGACTACACCTTTATTGGGCTCAAGCTGTATTTCTATATGTTTATTTTCACCGGTTTTTACATGTAGAATCACAGGTACGTTTCCATTGTTGACTGCATAAGCCCCATAGTTGGGAATATCTTCTGCTGAGACAATTGATACTAAGAAAGACAGACTTGTTAAAACGATAAGAAAAGTAGTGGGACTAATTTTTGCTTTCATTATAAACCCCTTTTTTAATCTTAAAAGCTGAGTAAATTATACGATTACCATCGTCATTGACAAGCTTTTCTGCCGAATTTTTTTGAGCTATCGGGGGTAGTTAGGTTCTTGCAAAATAGGCCGAGGCAGCATATAAATTAAGCAGTCATGGCTAAAGACATAAAAAGGCGAATCGAGCAGTTGCGTAGTGAAATCCGCAGGCATGATTATCTCTATTATGTGCTCAACCAGCCGCAAATTTCCGACCAGCAATATGACAAACTCTTTGCCGAACTAAAGTCGCTCGAGGAAAAGCATCCGCAATTTATCACGCCTGATTCGCCTACACAGCGGGTATCGGAACAGCCGTCGGAAGGATTCACCACTATTCGTCACGCTGTGCCGATGCTGAGTATGGACAATACCTACAACGCTGATGAATTGCGGGCGTTTGACGAAAGAGTAGCAAAGGGGCTTGGCCGCCGGGACTATGACTATGTTGTCGAACTGAAAATCGACGGCGTTGCGTCGAGTTTGCGATATGAGCGTGGCCTGCTCGCTACCGGAGCGACTCGCGGCGACGGCGAGGTCGGCGATGACGTTACGGCCAACGTACGCACAATAAAAGCGATTCCTCTTGTGCTGCTGGACAGGGGTAGAATTCCCGACGTGCTTGAAGTCCGCGGCGAGGTTTATATGCCAACAAAGGCGTTTGTCAAACTGAATGAACAGCGTGAAAAAGCCGGTGAAACCCTGTTTGCAAATCCGCGAAATGCCACGGCCGGCTCGCTTAAATTACTTGATTCGAGAATCACCGCCAAAAGAAATCTGGCGTTTTTCGCTTATGCAATCGGCGAACTCTCCCAGCCATTAACCAAAGACCACTACGAAACATTGCAAGTATTTAAGAAGATGGGACTGCCCGTTAACCCCCATATCAAAAAGGCCAAAGATATAGACGAGGTCATCGAGATTTGCAATAGCTGGGATAGCAAGCGGGACCAACTCGAGTATCAAATCGATGGAATGGTCGTTAAGGTCAATCGCTTGGACCAGCGTGAGATTTTAGGATATACCGGCCGGGCGCCGCGATGGTGCATAAGTTACAAATTCGCCGCTGAACAGGCCCAGACCGTTGTCGAGTCAATCGATGTTCAGGTGGGTAAAGGTGGCACATTAACGCCTGTTGCAAACCTGACGCCTGTATTTTTGGCCGGTACTACCGTTAAAAGGGCAAGTCTGCATAACTTCGACCAGCTTGACCGGCTTGATGTTCGCGTCGGCGACACAGTCGTGATTGAAAAGGCAGGCGAAATCATCCCGCAGGTCATTGAGGTCAAAAAAGGGCGCCGATCTGCTCATACCGTTCCTTTCAAGCCGCCTAAAAAGTGTCCAAATTGTGGCGGCGATGTAAAAAAAGACAAAGATGGTGTCTTCCTTCGCTGCGTCAATCCACATTGTCTTGGGCAGTTGAAAGAACGGCTGCGATATTTTGCAGGCAGAGGACAAATGGACATTGAAAACCTCGGCGAGGCCCTCATCGACCAGTTGGTGGAAGCGGGTTTGGTCAAAAATGTCGCCGACATATACAAACTGCAAAAAGAAGACCTTCTCGAACTTGAGCGAATGGCCGACAAAAGCGCTCAAAATGTCATTGATTCGATAGAAGCAAGCAAGGCCAGACCATTGTGGCGATTAGTCGCAGGACTCGGTATTCGGCACATAGGCAGCCAGACTGCACAAATCCTTGCCGAGCGATTCGATTCACTCAATACAATTATGAATGCAACTCAAGACGAGCTTCAGGCCATTGAGCAAATCGGGCCAAAGGTTGCAGAGAGCGTTTATGAGTATTTCCACAACGAAAGGAATGTCGTCGTCATAACAGAGCTTTTAGCGGCTGGCGTGAAGCTGGAACTGCCCAAAAAGGCCAAACCGAAAGGCAAATTGGCGGGAAAGACCATTGTCGTCACCGGCACGCTTGCCAATTTCAGCAGAGAGCAGGCCGAGGAGGCAATCAGGCAGGCCGGCGGCAAAGCAGGCTCCAGCGTCAGTAAAGCCACCGACTTTGTGCTGGCCGGCGAAAATCCGGGCAGCAAACTCGACAGGGCAAGACAACTCAGCGTCAGAGCCATCAGCGAAAAAGAATTTATGGAGATGCTGTGACCTCCGACGAGAAATATATGCAAATGGCGCTGCGGCTGGCGCGGCGAGGTATAGGTTCGGTTGAACCGAACCCTGCGGTCGGGTGTGTCATTGTAAAAGATGGTAAAATCGTCGGCAAAGGCTGGCACAAAAAATTCGGCGGCCCGCACGCGGAAATAAATGCCCTGAAAAACTGCAAACAATCGCCTGTCGGCGCCACAATGTATGTTACGCTTGAACCCTGCTGTCATTTCGGCAAAACTCCACCATGTACTGACGCCATTAAAAAATCAGGCATAAAAAAAGTCGTAGCGGCAACTAAAGACCCAACCAAAAAGGTCAACGGCAAAGGTTTTAAAATCCTGAAAAAGACAGGCATAAAAGTAATAACAGGTATTTGCAAAAATGAGGCTGAAACTTTAAATGCCCCCTTCTTCCACTTTGCCAAAACAAAAAAACCATGGGTAATAATAAAATGGGCACAGAGTGCCGATGGGTTTCTTGCCCGAAAGGACAAAAAACGATGGATAACCAACTCAAAAAGCAGAAAAGATGCACATAAACTGCGAAGAAAAGTACAGGCAATCCTTGTCGGCATAAATACCGTACTTGCCGATGACCCAATACTCACAGCAAGGCCGGATACAGGAAAGCAACCTCTAAGAGTTGTGCTTGACAGTCAGTTAAAAATTCCACTAAACTGCAATCTAATCAAAACCTTAAAGAAATCGCCAGTACTTGTATTCACAACGAATAGAAATAATAAAAAAATTCTATTGCTGAAGAAAAAAGGAGCAGAAGTTATTGCCGTCCCCTCTGTTAAAGGCAAATGCAACCTTAAAACCGTCCTTGCCAAACTTGCCCAAAGAGATATTCAGCAACTGCTTGTTGAAGGCGGACCAACGGTCATAACATCATTTTTGAAGCAGGGTCTGGCCGACGAAATCTGTGTTTATATCGCTCCGAAAATACTCGGCTCAAAGGGAATCGTCAATATAACAGAGCCTATGGCTGAATTGAGTGAAGCCGTCGGTCTGCATTATGTTGATACTAAGCGATTTGGTGATGATATTCGGATAACCGGTTTGCTGGGGAAAGCGGTTGATAAACTTTTAACCTCTGGGGATAAGCAATGAAAAAGATAGAAGTGTTAGGCTTGCAGAGCGTGCCGGAGATTAAGCACGGAGATAATCTTGCGGAGATTATCGCTAAATGTGCAGACCGTGAAATCGGAGGTCTGCAGGAAAAAGACATTGTCGTTTTGACCAGCAAGATTGTATCGAAGGCAGCAGGACTGACAAAAAAACTCGGCGATGTTAAGCCCGGGAAAAAAGCACTGATGATATCGCGAAAAACCGGAAAAGACGCCAAATGGCTGCAGCTGATTTTCGATGAAGGCCACAAGATATTGGCGATTATGCCGCTCAAAGGAATTGTTGAGCAGCACATTATGAATTCCTCCGACGATAAAGAAACCTGCAGAGAGCTTATCGAGCATGAGCAGGCCCTTTGCGTAACTCTCGGCAAAGACGGCCGGATTTATACCTGCGATTCAGGCATAGACAGCTCGAACCATCCGCCGGGTGTGGTCAGCTTTTTGCCGGAAGACCCGGACAAAGCAGCGAAAGAAATACGAGAACAGATTCAGCAGCTCTGCGGCAGACGGGTGGCGGTAATTCTGGCTGATACGGAGATAATACCTTTTGGAACGATGGACTTTGCGGTCGGCTCATCCGGCATTGAGCCAAGGGCAAAGATGTTCGCCAAAAAGGATTTGTTTGGCAAGCCGAAGCTCGGCGGGATAGACCTTATAGCGTGCGAATTAACCGCCGCTTCAGCTCTTGTGTTCGGGCAGATAAACGCCGGTATTCCCGCTGCGGTGATTAGAGGCTACGACTACGAAATCAACGAAACAGCCAATATCGCAAACAGTATCATCGGCTCAGGTTCAGCAGCCGGCGATACACGCAAGGCCATAAAAGCGACAATGAAAGCAACTTCTTACGCAATTGAAGGCCTTGGCAAAAAACTCCTGCTGCGAATCGGTTGCTGGTTTGTCCGCTGAGAATCCCAAGTATCTTTTTTTTCGCGATATATGGTATATGATAATAGTGCTGCGTGAAGCGGTGCAGTTCTAAAGCAGTACAAAAATAATAAGCAATTCAAAAGTGAACCGCATGGCCAAGGTAAAGGAAAAATACTATTGCCAAGATGTGAAGTATCCACCAATTCAATGTGAACATCCTGAACTGATTCATATTTACCTCCACAAAATATGGCCAAGATAATATATAATGCTTAATGTCACCAGGTGGACAAACCACCATCCCATATTGGGATAACGAAATGTTTTGCCTTTTTTCTCTCTGGCTGCCTCATAGCCGAAGAATTCCAAATCAAAGAGAGACTTTCCAACAAAAAATTTACTCCACAAAATCAGTATATCAGCCAATGTTGTGTTCAAAAGGACCGCCTGTACCGTCGTCGGATTAGGCCAGTGAGCAATTGAAAAATGGGTCATTGTAATAGTGCCTATAATAACCAGGAATCCGTTTAAAACATACCCATAAGCAATTGTCTTCCTGAAGCAAAAAAGAAGGGGCACAGCCAAAATAGCCAAGAGGCCCGAAACGGCCGGAACGAGGTTTGAGTAATTGGCTCCAACAGGATGGATTCGACTGTGCAGTAACAATCCTCCAGTGGAAAGTGTCAAAAGGCCGATAAGCAATGTTGACTTAATATAAGTTCTGGCAGACATATTTTTCTCCTTCTGCGAATCGCCTCATGGTTTGTTTAGCAACGGCCTATTCGATAATTACGCACCTTTACGTTCGAGAAACGCTTCGAGTATCGCAGCTGCGGCGATGGCGTCGAGACGCTTCTGTTTCTTCTTTCTCGAAGACTCAATGTTGGCTGACTTCTGTTCAGCGGCAAAGCTGGTGAGACGCTCGTCCTGAAAGTAGATGGGAATACTAAGACGACTCTTTAGCTGCTCGGCAAATTGAAAGACGAGCTTCGCCTGCGGGCCAATCGAATCATCCATATTCAAAGGCAAGCCGAGCACAATAGCTCCGACATTCTCGGTCTCAACAATCCGAACGATTCGGTCGAGCAAATCTTTTTGGCCCTCGATGACCGCCAGGGGAGAAACGATTGTCTCGGAGGGGTCGCAGATTGCCGCCCCCGTGCGCTTAGTGCCGTAATCTATGGCCAAATATCTCATCTAATTACAGGAATTTTTGGCCGCCGTGTCGCTCTATAAGCTCGAGCAACTCTTTCAGCCTGTGGGCGTGGTCAATGTGACATACAAGGGTCGCATCAGGCGTATGTGCGACAACCATATCTTTCACGCCCACAGCGGCGATGAGATGTCCCTTGTCCTCTGTGACTATGATATTGTTTTTGCAGTCAAGAAGCTCGCTGGCACCGGCCACAATTATGTTGTTGTTTTCGTCGAGGCTTAAACAATCAGCAAGGGCGGCAAAGCAGCCCACATCAAGCCAGCGACAGTTCAATTTTATCGCATAGACGGTCTTGGCCTTTTCCATAACGGCATAGTCTATGCTGACTTTCGGCAGCTTCGGGAACCACTGTTCGAGGATTGACTGCCGGTCGGCGCTGTCCCAGGCGGTCCGGATTTTCATAAGCGGCTCAGATGCTTCGGGCAAAAACTTTTCCAGATTTGTCAGGATGGTTTGGGCCTTCCAGACGAACATCCCTGAGTTCCAGAAGTACCGTCCGGCATTGACATACTGCTTTGCGGTTTTTTCGTCCGGTTTTTCTATGAAGGCCTGCACAGAATAGATTTCATTCTCGCAACCGGAGCATTTGCGCGACGCGGTGCATTTTATATAGCCGAGCTCGGTACTCGGGAAAGTCGGCTGGATGCCGAAAGTAACCAAACCATCAGGGTTTTTATTGACAAACGCCAGGGCATCTTTGAGGGCCTGCTGGAACACATCCGGCGGCTCAATGAGCTGGTCGGCTGTGACAACGGCCATTGCTGCCTGGGGGTCGCGCTTCGTAAGAATGGTCGCAGCCAGGCCGATGGCACCTGCTGTGTCGCGTACAACCGGCTCGGCAATGACATTATCAAGAGGTAGTTCCGCCAGGTCTTCACGAATGAGGTTCGCATAAGCGGCATTGGTGAGGACGATAATGTTCTCAGTATCAAATACAGGAGACAATCGCTGGAAGCATCGCTGAAGAAGAGTTTGCCCGTCGAACAGTTTCAGGACCTGCTTGGGCTTGTTCCGGCGGCTGAGGGGCCATAATCTCTTGCCTATCCCCCCTGCCATTACCACTGCATAATCCATTACTGAACCTTTCCAAAAAGGCGCGAAAGCCGGCGATTAAGGTAAATTTTACCATAGTACGCGCAAAATACAACTGAATTAAAACACGCGATTACTTTGTATTGAAGATTGTCTAAAACAAAACGGTGATACCGACATTCAATGCATTTATACTGTTGCCGGAAGAATATTCACCTTCATAGCGTACAAATGCCGAGATGTTTTCTTTTAACAAAGCGGAAATCCCGGCGCCAAAATACACACTGTCATCCATCCCATTGTCAACATCGGTGGTAAATTTCGCAGTTCCCTGTACGAATCTGGCTTTGATATCCTCATTATTTATGAATTCGTGCGCCCACCCGGCAAATAATTCAGGAACAATCTTCGTCCCATACAGTTCAGTAACTGTCGAAAGCGTCACGCCCAGTTTGCTGCGAAGGGAGTGTGAGGTTGCTGCATCCACATCCAGGCCGGCTGCGCCTGCCCCGGTCTCCTTGAAACCTTCATTGCGATAGAGTATGTACTGAAGAGATGTGGTAGGAGTTACGGTCAATTTGTTGATATGAAAATCATATCCGCCGCCAATATATGTTGACAAATCATAAGCATGGTAATCGCTGTCAGCGGTGCGATTAATTGTGCCAAACCTTATATCTCGCTCAACTTCATTCTGGTGGTAACCGAAACTCACTGATGTATCAACGAAAAGATTGTTTTTGAAATAGGAGGCGTATGGACCAACTCTAAAACTATCAGCATCACCTTTGCCGCGACTTTCCTTGAAATTGATAAAAGAATGGCTGTATCCGCCGCCAACACCCATAATCAGATTTGGTCCATAATTCTTATCTAAACCGAACTGAGCACCTACAGCTTGGGCACGGAAGCCTGTCATCTTTGGAGTCGAATCGTGCTCGTAAAAGACTCCTAACGGCCTGAAGAATCCTTTGATTTTGCTATCTGCTTCGTCCTGTTGCATTTTCGCAATTCTCTTGTTTTCATTGATGACGTAGGCAAGTGTTCGGGGGTCGTTCGATGCATCTGCAATCAGCAACTGACGCTCTCGCGACTCCGTATTAAACATCGTAAGTTCTTCAATACCTGAGCGTCTTGCGCTTAGATAGTTCGCCAAATCACCTGTCATCCGCTGAGTAGTTCTGAAAGAGGATGTAGTTGCCGAAGCGTAGGGCAGGGGGTTAAGTTTCTCCGCTGCATCATTGAGTTGGGCTGAATTTAGGGCGGTAAGAGCATTGATTAGCGTTACATAATCGCCGGTTGCGTTACCCAGGTCCGAGTCGATTGCTCCTAAAACACTGCTTTTATTTCCTCCGTTCACATTAGAAGCAAAAGTTTCCCTGTTCGCTACCAACTGATAATTATTGCCACTTATCAGGCCGGCAAAGCTCAGAACCGCAGAAGTGTCCGTAACAGCCGCTCCATTATCTGTAACACCAGCTCCGGTCTGGATAATCGTAAAAGCGTCTCCTGTCCTAATTATTCTGCTACCCGAACTTATGTCCGTAACAGAGATAGTACTGCCTGCCGCAAGAGTGGCTGTGCCGGCTACATTCAAAAGGTCGTTTCTCAGTGCGCCCGAAGAGGTCTTTTCAACTTCGACTTCCAGCGTGCTGCCGGCATTCTGAACATAATTGCCTCCAATAGTTGTAGTGCCGATACTGTTGCCAGGCGAGAAGGTGCCACCATTGAGGGTAAGGGTACCGCCGACTGTACCGGTTCCACTTAATGTTCCTGCGTTCACTGTAAGAGCACCGCCGACCTGACCGTTCAGAATTAACCCACCCGCATTCAACGTTGTAAGGCCATTAAAGGTATTGGTTCCGCTGAGCGTAAGGGTGCCAGCACCTGTTTTCGTCAATGCGCCGATACCGCCCATTATGCCGGCATAGGTACCATTGCCAGCCTGGTCGAAGACCACGGCTGAGTTATTAGTGATTACGCCCTGCAGACTGCTGGTGGTACCAGTGAGGGTACCGGCAGTGACGGTTGTCCCACCGGTGTAGGTGTTCGTTCCGCCAAGGGTTACGTTTCCAGCACCCAACTTTGTCAGGGTCCCTGTTCCGCTCATATTGCTGGCATAAGTGCCGTTGCCAGCCTGGTTGAAGGTCACGCTAGCATTATTAATGATATTACCTTGCAGGCTGGTGGTGGTGCCAGCGAGGGTACCGGCAGTGACAGTTGTCCCGCCGGTGTAGGTGTTGTCACCGCTAAGGGTAAGAGTACTGGCGCCGGACTTGACCAATGAGCCGCCGTCGCCGCTGATGACCCCTGCGTAGGTCAGGTCAGCACCTTGGGTCACAGTCAGGGCATTGGCGCCAATATTGATGGTGCCGCCTGTACCGGAGAGAGTGCCGATGGCCTCAGCACCTCCTAGCGTCAGCGTTCCTCCAGCGTTAACGGTAACCGCTCCTGTGTCGGCAAGGCGTTCCGCGGCACCAAGGGTCAACGTTCCGGCATTGACGGTTGTCCCACCGGTGTAGGTATTGGTTCCACTTAAAGTAAGGGTGCCTGCTCCCACCTTGGTTAATGAGCCTGTGCCGGATATTACGCCGCCAAGTGCCAGGTCACTTGCGCCCGAAACCGTCAGAATATGGCCGCCGTTAGCTATGGTGTTATTTACGGAGCGGTTGTCATTATCTGATTGAAGCGTGCCGTCACCTCCGAGGGTCAATCCTGCGGTACCGAGTGCAGCATTGTTGCCGAGGATTATTGTGCCTTTAGTCAACGTTGTGCCGCCCTCGTATGTGTTGGTACCTGAAAGAGTAAGTGTGTCAGCGTCCGCTGTCATATTTGTTACCAATGAGCCGGTGCCTGATATGATACCGCCAAGGGTAAGATTGCTTGCACCGGATACCGTCAGGGCATAGCCGCCGGTGGCGATAGCGTTGCTTACTGAGCGGGCATCATCATTTGATTGAAGCGTGCCGTCACCTCCGAGGGTCAATCCTCCGGTGCCGAGAGCAGCATTATTGCCGAGGATTATTGTGCCTTTAGTCAACGTTGTGCCGCCCTCGTATGTGTTGGTCCCGGTAAGAGTAAGCGAGTCTGCATCCGCCGTCATATTTGTTACTAATGAGCCTGCGCCTGATATGACACCGCCAAGGGTCAGATTACTCCCACCAGAAACCGTCAAGACGTGGCCGCCGTTAGCGATAGTGTTATTCACCGAGCGGTTGTCATTATCTGATTGAAGCGTGCCGTCACCTCCGAGGGTCAACGTCCCAGTACCGAGTGCATTGTTATGGCCAAGTACGATGGTACCCTCGTTCAATGTTGTACCGCTTGAATAAGTGTTGTTTCCTGAGAGAGTAAGCGTGCCGCTGCCGGATTTTGTAACGGCCGTGCCGCTGATAACGCCGCCAATCGTGTAGCTGTCGCTACCGGTAAAAGTCAGGCCGGCTCCATTGGTGACAATACCGATAGTGTTGAAGTTATGCGTTAGCCCGCCGTTACCGGTAATTGTAGCCCCTGCATCAAAAGAAAAGCTTCCGGTTCCTGCTATCGAATAGGCTCCTCCAGCACCGTCGAAGCTTATACCTGTAAGCCCTGTATAAGCGCCATCAGCGCCAGTGACTGTACGATTTGCCCCTCCTTTAGCACCAAAGACCAGCGAATCATCATTATCCCCCGCCACCGGAGCTACAGTTCCAGCCCAGTTCGCAGCTGTATCAAAATCAGTATTGCCGCCCTCGGCGTCCCACGTAAATTTGGGAATCAGATAAACGGCCGTATCCGAATCACGCTGGCCGGCTGGTATGAAGTCTCGTGTACCGGTACCTGTGTCATCGTACATGGTGCCATCCGCATAAGTAGATTCACCGCTGCTGCCGCGATACCAGTAGAATCCGCCTTGATCAATTGTGCCGGTAATCTCAAATGCATACGTGTTTCCGGCTGTGAGTACCAACTGCTCTGTGCCTGTGAAATCCAATTCCACGACTTGCTTAGTCCCTGTTCCCCAAGGCCAGCTCCAAGTAGCAGTCCCGCTCCAGAGGTCGGTGCCGGCAGCGTAAGAGTTTGGAATGCTCCCTTGTACGCCGAGGTCCACAAGACGCAGAGTGTAAGCCGAAGGTGAGCCGGCGCCATCAATGTATATGGCAATCTTGTCCAGTGTCGTCGAAGTAGCGCTACTCGGGACTTCGAAAGTCTGGCTGACAACATTTCTGCCACCACTCAGTTGCTCAGCCGTGGTGGTGACAGGGACGGCCATCGTCGCGATTGACGGCGTCCCGAGCCAAATCGTTGAACCTGTATCCGTCCAGGTTACACCATAGCTCGGTACGCTTAACGCTGCCACGACCAGCATTGAGGCGAGGCAAATCCTAATACGAAACTGTGCTGAATTGAGCGCGATTTTACTTTCCCTCTATAGCCCCCCCTGTTTACCTACTTTTATAGTGGCATAAGTCCTTGCTTCGTCATTCGTTACACCACTTTAAAATTATTTTGCAATTATGCCTGCATATATCGGGCCTATCAGCAAAATTTATGTCGGCAAATTCGGTTTAAATAATCTATAATTACTAAAGGCTTATAACAAAACCTAAAAATTTAATCGTGGTACGTCCGATAAAAACGCATAAGAAAAATCAGGTATTGAGTCACTGAGGACAAAACCATTGCGCTGGAATAGTTAAAGTTTAATCTGACACTTTTGTATGATGCTGACCAAAAGTTGTCAGGACCGAAGCAGATAACCAGCGAAGATTTGTTCTTTGCTTGACAGGTTCCCCGAAGTCCCATAAAATCCGCCCACCAATAGCTGCCTTTATCATCGTTGAGGTAAGATATGCAAATAAAGCTGAAGTTTCTCGGCGCCGCTCAGAACGTTACCGGTTCCAGACATTTCCTGCTCGCCAATGGTACCGGTCTGCTCGTTGATTGTGGACTCTACCAGGAAAGACAGTTTAGAGAAAGAAACTGGGACCCCTTCCCTGTCCCGCCGGCCACAATTAACGCCGTCCTTTTGACTCATGCGCATCTGGACCATTGTGGCTCATTACCGAAACTCGTTCGCGAAGGATTCACCGGCAGAATATACTGCACGGAAGCCACCGCTGAGCTCGCGAAAATTATTCTGCTGGACTCAGCCAAAATACAAGAAGAGGACGCTGAACACAAACGCAAACGCCACAAAAAGCAAGGCCGAAAAGGCCTGTATCCAGAAGTGCCTCTTTACACCACAGAAGACGCCGAGGCATGCTTCGACCACTTCGAGCCTGTGCCGTACAGGGAGGTCGTGAATTTCGGAAATGGGGTCGAGGCAACGTTCTATGATGCAGGTCATGTCCTCGGCTCATCTATTATAAGGGCCAAGGTTCGGCAAAACGGCCAGGAAAGAATCATCCTGTTTTCAGGAGACATGGGCCGACCCCACAGGCCCATTGTTTGCGACCCTACCGTATTCGACAAGGCCGATTATGTCCTTATCGAGTCAACCTATGGCGATAGAGAACACGAGGACACCGAGGATATAAAAAAAATGATTGGCCAGGTGATAAATTCAACAAAAAAGGCCGGCGGTAACATAGTCGTGCCGAGTTTTGCGCTCGAAAGGTCACAGGAGGTTTTGTACTACATAAATGAGCTGCTCCGCGACGGTACAATTAAGCCCATAAAAATCTTCCTCGATAGTCCAATGGCCTCGAAAATCACCGCGGTTTTCAAAAAGCACTCCGAGCTATTCGGAAAAAAAATGGCTGAGTCTGTAAAACACCATCAGTCGCTGTTTGACCTGCCGATGCTGCAATTGGCCGGCACCGCAGATGAGTCGAAAGCAATCAATTGTTTAAAAGAACCGATTATGATTATAGCAGGTTCCGGTATGTGCACCGCCGGCAGAATAAAGCACCATCTTGTCAATAACATCACAAGGCCGGAAAGTACGATAATGTTCGTTGGCTATCAGGCTCTTGGGACGCTCGGCAGACAAATCGTCGATGGGCAAGAACAAGTCAGGATACTCGGCCGGATGTACCCCGTCAAAGCAAAGGTGGTGCAGGTACATGGTTTCTCAGCACACGCCGACAAAAACGAGCTTCTGGCCTGGCTAAAAAAACTCGAAGTCCCCCCCAGGAAAGTTTTTGTTGTGCACGGTGAGCCGCAAAGCGCCAAATCATTCGGTGATTACCTCAGACAAAAAACCGACTGGGACGTCGCTGTCCCCGAATATCAGGATGAGTTTACTCTCAATTAGCCGAAACTTACACGATTAAACTATTGTTAGGTGATTTCCTCTTTCGCTGCACAACGTAACTTAACAGAATCCCCAGTTCAAACAGCAGATATAACGGAATTGCCAGAGCAAATAAAGAAAACACGTCAGAGCCGGGAATAACTGAAGCTGCTACGATAACAATACCCAGCACAACGTATTTTCTCGACCTGTACAAGGCCTCGATTGAGACCAGTCCCATCCTGTTCAAAATGAAAATGGCTATCGGCGTCTGAAAAGCCAGCCCGAAAACAAGCATCAGAGTCGTCATAAACGACACATATTCCTTCAGTGTCCACGCCGTTTCTACCTTAATGAACTTGCCGAACTTGAGGAAAAATGTCAGGCAGAGCGGCGCTATTACAAATAGAAAAAACATCGCCCCTCCCACGAACAATATCGCCGAAAAAGGCACAGCCATACGGACGTATCGTTTTTCGTGTTCATAGAGTCCAGCTGCAACAAACATCCACAACTGATAAAAGACCCACGGTGATGATAATATCAGACCCCCAATCAGGGATATTCTCATATATACCGCAAAGGCATCAGCCGGCGCAAGAACCTTCAGAGCCTCCAGACTATACTCACCCCTCAGATTGTTGTAGGGCATCTCGATGAAGCGAATAAGATGTGTCCCGAAAACAAGACAAACGATTGCTCCGACCGCCACCCCGATTATGGCGAAGATTAGCCGGGCGCGCAACTCTTCAAGGTGGTCCTCCAGACTCATCGTGCGCTCGCATGGGTCTTGTTTCTTCTTGGCTTGGCCCATTTCAGAAGGTTTAACTTCTCGGAATTTGGTTAAAAAATAATTGGTTAAATGGCAAATTCAACACCAACTACCAATCGCCGGCTACGCATCTTTTGCTGCATCGTCCTTGATTTTCTTCACGTCACGCTCCACTTCATCCTTGGTATCTTCGGCTTCTTTAATGCCCTTTTTGAATTCGCTCAGACTCTTGCCTATGCTTCGGGCAATTTCCGGCAGCCGTTTACCACCAAATATCAGCAGAGCAATTAAAAGTATCCACAGCCAATCAAGTCCCTCCGGCCACCCCAGGGATAGAATATTTTGTATATGTTCGCTCATTTCGGTCTCCTTTTATTTGCCGAACTATTATAACACAACCAACGTTGTATCGTCAACAAATAGTGCTTCGTCAAATGATTTGACAGAGCCGCCGCAAAAAACTATAATCCGTCCAGGTTATAAGGTCAAATAAATTGCTTTTAATTGGAGTTGGTGATGGGGCCGGTTTCCAGCCGAGCAAAACGTTTCGAATCTGTGATTAGTTTCTGTTTATTGGCTGTTCTTGTCCTCACCGCCATTGGAGTTTTCCTGAAACAATCCGATTTCGACATGAGCCGATTCGGCGTATACACCGCTGCCTTGGCCCTGTCTTCGCAAAAATCGCAGACAAGCAGCCCGGAGATTACATTAGACGCTCTAACCCCGACGGGATTTGAGACGCTCTCAAAATCTGAAACGTACACCGAAGAAAATCTCTATGAAAAGATTAACGGCAAAGCCCCTTTTTATATCGAATCAGGATTTAGAAAACTATTTACCCGGCGATTCGTAAGTAAAAAAGATAAGGACCTCTGGATGGAGCTTTTTTTATTTGATATGGGCACCGCTAAAAACGCCTTTGCCGTTTACAGCGTCCAGAAAAGACCTGATGCCGAAACATTGCAAACTATGCGATTCGCATACAAAACAACTAACGCCTCATACTTTGCTTTCGACAGATATTATGTTGAATTGGTCGGCTCGGCCCAATCGCAGGAGCTGCTCGAAGCGATGTTAGCTGTCGCCGGTAAAATTCCATCTCGCTTATCTGTCGCTAATGATACGGAAATAGTTGAGCTGCGGTTGTTTCCTCAGGAAAATGTAGTCGCCGGCAGTTACAAACTCCATCTGACAGGTGCCTTTGGATTTGAGGGGTTGACCGGCACTTTTACCGCTCGGTATATGTTCGGCGATAATAGCCTCACTGCATTTTTCAGCAGACGCCGTGACACACAGGATGCACACGCCGTTGCCGATAGTTTCTATAAATTCCTGATTAAAAATGGCGGCGCGGACAAACCACCGCTCAACAAAAATATCGAAGCTAAGATAGTGGAATTCTATGGCACAACTGAAATCGTGTTCACAACTGGACCCTTTATCGCCGGAATCCACGAAGCTCAAACTCAACAATCGGCAGAAGAATTAGCTGTGAAACTTATCAACAAACTCAACGATGAACAGACAAAGTGAAAATTTCGGACGAAGGCAGTTCCTCGCACGTGCTGCCAAAGCCGGCATCTCAGTCGGCGCCGCAGGTATTATTTCTTATCTGCTCTACGATACCGTCGGCCCACAGGCACACCATCCAGCCGAGGACCTCGTTACGCTTCCGGGCTTCTCGGTAAAACAGCAGCCCGGCCGAATAATAAGCATTGTCAAGGGCTCCGACCGTGTCAAAACTGTCGATAAGGCCATAGAATTGCTCGGCGGTATAGAAAGATTTGTCAAGCCCGGCGAAACGGTCGCGATAAAACCAAATGTCGCATTCGCCTCTCCGCCAATGCTCGGAGCAACAACCAATCCGCAGCTCGTAGGTGAAGTGGTCCGGCTCTGTTACAGCAGAGGACAGGCCAAAAAAGTTATCGTAACCGACAACCCGATTAACGACCCTGCGAGCTGTTTTATGCTGAGCGGCATAGGCAAAGCTGCTGAAGCCGCTGGCGCAAAAGTCATACTGCCAAAACCTCATCTTTTCAAACACACCACGCTCAAAGGCGGCAGACTTATCAAGGATTGGCCGGTTTTCTATGAGCCGTTCGCCAAAGTTGACAAACTGATTGGCATCGCACCGGTTAAAGACCATCATAGAAGCGGTGCCTCTATGTCGATGAAGAACTGGTATGGACTTCTGGGCGGCCGTCGAAGCACTTTTCATCAGGATATCAATACCATAATCGCCGAGCTGGCGATGATGGTAAAACCTACTCTGGTTATACTCGATGGCACCGAAGTTATGATAACAAACGGGCCCACCGGCGGCTCAACTTCAGACCTGAGGCAGGCAAATACCCTTATCGCAAGCACCGATATGGTAGCCGCCGACTCTTATGGCTGTAGCCTGTTGAACCTGAAAGTATCCGACCTGCCCTACCTGGCAAAGGCCGCCGGTGCCGGTGTGGGTACAGCCGATTACGAATCGCTTGAACCGAAATTCGCTACAGTAAGTTAAAAGCTCGATTATGAAAATTGTAACAACAAGACGAATAAGTCAGATTTTCTTTCTCTCGCTTTTTGTCTGGTTCTGCATCGTCAGCACCGTCGGCAGCAAACCCTGGCAGATAAGAGGTTGGCCGGTCAACTTATTTCTACAGCTCGACCCGCTCGCGGCAATCGGCACAATACTGACCACGCATACTCTGTACGAACCGCTTCTATGGGCCTTGCTTACGGTGATACTGACAATAGTCTTCGGGCGATTTTTTTGTAGCTGGGTTTGCCCTTTCGGCTCACTGCATCATTTTACAGGCTTCTTGGGCAATCGAAACAAACCTGCGCCGCAAAAAATCCAGCTCAACAAATACCGAAAGGCTCAGTGCGTAAAATATCTTGTCCTGATAGTATTTCTTGCGATGGCCGCCTTCCCGTCGATTGGCGCGAGCTTGCAAACCGGCCTGCTTGACCCGATACCATTAGTCACTCGTTCGTTCAATTTATTGCTGCTGCCTGTTCTCGATAGACCTGTCAATTTTGTCTCGGCAACCGAACGTTTTTACGAAGGCGCCTGGCTGATATTTGCGGTCTTCCTCTCAGCGGTTTTGCTTAACCTGATTATTCCGAGGTTTTATTGCCGATTCGTATGCCCACTTGGGGCTCTGTTCGGAATACTTGGCAGGTTCGCCATCTGGCGAATCGGCAAAAACAGCAGCGAATGTTCCAACTGCAAATTGTGCGAGCGAAATTGTGAAGGCGGATGTGAACCTGCCGGCAGAATAAGAATAAGCGAATGTGTCCTCTGTTTTAACTGTCTCGATGGCTGCAGGGACAACATAATCGCCTACCAAACAAGGCCGTCATTGGCGGGCGAAATCACCGCCCCGGACCTTTCCCGCAGAGGCTTTGTACTTTCACTCGTCGGCGGAGTCTTTGCCGTCCCGGCCATTAGACTCAGCGGCAGACTAAGCAGAAACTGGAATAACAAAGTCATTCGCCCGCCCGGCGCACTGCCCGAAGAACAATTCCTTAGTCGATGTATCAAGTGCGGCCAGTGTATGCGCATCTGCCCAACAAACGTTATCCAGCCTGCCGGCATCGAAACAGGCCTGGAAAATCTCTGGACGCCTGTACTGAACAATCGTATCGGCTCAAGCGGCTGCCAGTTGAACTGTGTAGCCTGTGGACAGGTTTGCCCGACCTCAGCTATCAGGTCAATAACCCTCGATGAGAAGCTGGGAATCGGAAAATTTGCCGACGCAGGCCCAATCAAATTAGGCACAGCTTTTATTGACCGTAACCGTTGCCTGCCCTGGGCTTTTGGACGACCCTGCATTGTATGCCAGGAAAACTGCCCCGTTAGTCCGAAGGCAATTTATACGCGGGAAGATTTTAATACAATCAGAAACGGCCTGATGACCGTTAAGCAGGCTCAGGGTAAAATAATAGAGACGGTTGAAAGCACGATGCCGCCTGACAGATTTGCTACCGGCGATTATTATTGTATCATCGCCGGCGAAAAACCCGTGAAAATAGCGGCTAACTCTGAAAATTCAATGGAAATCGCTGAAAATCCTGCGAAAAAGCCCGCCGAGGGTGATACAATAGCAATTCAGATTCGACTTCAGCGGCCTTACATCGATATAGAAAAATGTATTGGCTGCGGAGTTTGCGAACACGAATGCCCTGTCAGCGGTAGAAAAGCTGTAAGGGTTTCTGCCGAGGGCGAGACAAGAAGCGCCGACAAAACTTTCTTGTCGCTTAAAATCTGAACGGTTTCGGAGGTTGATCTTATGGGAAAAGAGCAAAATAAAATCAACAGAAGAAATTTCTTAAAGACAGTCGGCATTTTGGGCATCGGCTCCGCAATTGCCTCTGTGAAAGCAAAGGCTGATACAAATGAGCCAAACACGGCTCAGAAAATAGAAGAGTCAAAATTCCCCGAACTTCCCCGACGAAAACTCGGTAAGACTGGTATTGAGCTTCCCGTCCTGGCCAATGGCTTGATGTTCGACGTCACAGAGAACCAAACCATCTTAAGGGCTAATATCCAGCACAACGTCACCTACTGGGACACCGCCCATAGTTACGCCGGCGGAAACAGCGAAATCCCCATAGGGGCATTTCTTAAGAAAAACCCGGAAATCCGACAAAAACTCTTCATCGTCACCAAGGCATCGGGGGTAAGCGGCGGAAAAGACACCGTCGCCGAACAACTCGAACAGCGGCTGCAGGAATCGCTAAAAAGAATGAACACCGATTACATCGACCTGTACTATGGTGTTCATGGCTGTGATAACCCTGACTTTCAGTTCACGGAGCAGATGCAAAAATGGGCCGAGGACGCAAAGAAACGCAAACTCATACGCTTTTTCGGGTTCAGCACACATAAAAATATGGAAAAATGCCTGATGGCTGCTTCCAGACTCGGCTGGATTGATGGAATAATGACAAGTTACAATGTTGCACTGATGCAAAGGCCGGAAATGCAGGAAGCCGTCCAGGCGTGTCACGAAGCCGGCGTCGGCCTTATCGCAATGAAGGTACTGCTCGGCGTCCAGAAAAAACAACCTGAGGCCGAAGACAAAATGGTTGCCCACTTCCTTGATAAAGGTTACACGCGCGAGCAGGCTCTGATAAAGGCCGTCCTCGAGGACAAACGAATCACCGCCGCCTGTGTGAGAATGGAAAATGTTACTCTGCTTCGTTCAAATGTAGCTGCTGTACTTGACAAAACAAAACTTACAAGGCAGGACAGGCTTGTGTTGAATAGTTATGCACAGGCTGTCTCAACCGGTTACTGTGCCGGCTGCGGAATTTGTGACCGAACTTTGCCGGACACTCCCTGCGTCAGTGACATTATGCGTTACCTGATGTACCACGACAGCTATGGTGACCGTGACGGAGCGAGGGAGCTTTTCGCTCAAATACCTGCCGGCGTAAGAAACAGGCTGCTCGCAGTTGATTACAGCCTCGCTGAGGCCCTCTGTCCGCAGCGTCTGCCGATAGCTGAGCTTGTCACCGAGGCAGTCCGCAAGTTGGCCTGATTTGCAGCCCAAAACCCGTTCTGCGCTGCCCATAAAAAAATGCCGCCCCTCTATGACATAAGTGCTTAATTCACATATACTTACGCTTCTAAAAAAGTATTTTTTTCTTGACTTTAGACCCTCTTTCAGGTACAATACCATCATAAAAGTTGTTACAAGAATGCTTCGGAGGATGGTTTAGAGGATAGTTTAATAGAATGGCGATGAAAAGACTTTATTACAATTTTTGGATTCCGTTTACATTCAACAAGAAGCGCATCCTGCTTCTGGCGATTATGAGTTACATTGCTTTGTGTTAGAATTGTATGAATTTTATCTTCCCTTGACCGCCCGCTTGCGGGCGGTTTTTTTTATGCACCCTTCAGCCGCTTTTAGCATTTGACACGCCAGCACCGGCAAATTATCCTTTGGAAAAACAACTTCCACTAAAAGGACACACGAATGATAATAGTTACCGGCGGAGCCGGCTTCATCGGTTCGGCAATTATCGCCTCGCTAAACTCTCGAGGCATCACTGACATTCTCGTCGTTGACCAGCCTGGTTGCGAACAGAGACAGAACCTCACGAATCTATCCTTTGCCGACTATGTCGAAAAAGACAATTTTCTCGAAATGGTCGTTGAAAATAAAATCGCACCTCCTGTCGAGGCGGTTTTCCATATGGGAGCCTGCACCAGCACCACCGAAACGAATGTCTCATACCTGGAAAAAAACAATTACGAATACACCAAAACCCTGGTGAAGTTCGCGACCGACGCCGGCATCCGCTTTATCTACGCCTCGAGCGCCGCCACGTATGGCGACGGCTCAAAAGGCTTCTCTGACGACGAGGAAAAAATCCACCAGTTGAAACCCCTGAATCTGTACGCCCACTCCAAGCAGCTTTTTGACCTGTGGGCAAGAGAAATGGGCCTACTGAAAAAAATCGTCGGCTTAAAATACTTCAACGTCTTCGGCCCGAATGAATATCACAAAGCCGACATGCGTAGTTTCGTCTTAAAGGCCTTTGAGCAGATAAACACAACCGGCAAGGTTCGCCTGTTCAAAAGCTGCAACCCCGATTACGCCGACGGCGAATATATGCGGGATTTTATTTACATAAAGGACGCCGTCAATATGACGCTCTTTTTTTATGACAACCCAAAAATAACCGGCCTGTTTAACATCGGCACCGGCAAAGCACGGACATGGAACGATATGGTAAAGGCCGTCTTTGCCGCAATGGGCAAAAAGCCGAACATCGAATACATCGAAATGCCTGCCTCGATTCGCAATCAGTATCAGTATTTCACGGAGGCTGACATAACCAAACTAAGACAAGCTGGCTACAACAAACCAACCACACCCCTCGAAGACGCAATAAAAGATTATGTCCGGAACTATTTGTTAGTGAATAGGTATCTGGGTTGCAGTTAAATGTTACGTCCTTATTGAGAAAACGTTTGCATTTTCATCCTGTTTTACCGATTATACAGGTAGTAAAAAGCACCGACTAACAGATAACTGCGAATATAACAAATGAAAGATACCAACCCATCATATTGGGACGAGTACAGTAATCTTCAGCACACCAAGCATAAACTTATCCAAGAATATCTGAAAGGGTGGTTCCCCAAATTAGGTTCATGGTCTGGGGATATTTTGTATATTGATACCCACGCGGGGAGAGGGCGGCACAAAGGCGGCCAAGAGGGTTCTCCGCTTATTGCATTAAAAACTTTTCTCAATCATACATGGCGAGACCGTATTCTACAAGAATGCAGGGTTCATTTTGTATTCTTGGAGGCAGATAAAGAAAACGCAACACTATTGAGTCAAGAGTTAGATAGTTTTGGTTATCTGCCTAATGGTATTGATGTTCATGCTTTCAATCTGGATGCTTTTGATTACCTAAAAAAACTTACAGAGTTATTTGACAGTGAGAACGTTAAACTCGCACCTTGTTTTATTTTTGTGGATCCTTATGGATTCAAAATTCCTTGTGATATCCTAAAAAGAATAAAGAGCCACCCAAATTCCGAGTTGCTGATAACTTTTATATGGCGGGAATTAGATATGGCAATACAGCAAGGCGGGCCGCTTATAGAAACACTCAACAGTGTTTTTGGCAGCCAAGAATGGAGCAAAATCAAACCAATTGCAGATTTTGATGAACGCGGCGAAGCCGCGGTCAAACTTTTGAGAGACAATATAGGCGCTAAATGGGCAACCTATATTAGAATGCTTGGTGACAGCCGAAAAACAAGATACTTTCTTGTGCATTTGACCGACCATGAAGCAGGACGTGACCTGATGAAGGAGGTTGTTTGGAAATGTTGCCCAGATGGAGGATATTACGTCAGAAAAACCGATGACCCGAAACAACAGTATTTAATCCAACCACAACCTGACCTAAAACCTCTTCAAAAATGGGTGATTGATAAATTGCACAAGCGGAATTATAATTGGAGTGAACTCGACGAATTACTCCGGCAGGAAATATGGCTCAAAAAGCATCTGTGGCAGGTGGTAAGAGAATTAACGAAAGCTAAGCGAATTGTTCCATTTGATTATACGGGCAGATTTTCGCAAAAAGCAAACCCTGTGTTTAAATTGGGCAAGATGTGATGAGTGCCGAAACAGCAATAGAATGGACTGAATCAACCTGGAATCCGATTACCGGCTGCACAAAAACCAGTGCCGGTTGTTTGAACTGCTACGCTGAAAGAATGGCTCTGCGCCTGCAGGCTATGGGTCAGCCACGCTATCGCCATGGCTTCAAGGTTACGTTACACCAAGAGGCGCTCAAGGAACCCTATCGGTGGAAAAAACCTCGAATTGTCTTCGTCAATTCAATGAGTGACCTCTTTCATGAGGAAATCCCAGTCCAGTTCATAAAAGATGTTTTCCGGGTGATGAACAATAATTTGCACCACACTTTCCAGGTTTTGACAAAAAGGTCTGAAAGGCTGAAAAAGCTCGCCTCTATTTTGAACTGGACGCACAATATTTGGATGGGAGTTACTGTCGAAAGTGATAGCTATGTGAATCGCGCGGACGACTTGCGAATGGTAAACGCTCACGTGAAATTCTTGTCGCTTGAACCGCTTCTCGAACCTGTTGCCTCGCTGGATTTAACCAGTATTGATTGGGTTATTGTCGGCGGAGAATCCGGTCCTAACGCCAGACCCATGAACCCAAAGTGGGTTTTGGACATTAAAAATAGATGTGCCACAAGTAAAATCCCCTTCTTCTTCAAACAATGGGGCGGCGTAAATAAAAAGAAAACAGGCAGGATATTGCAGAACAGAACTTGGGACGCGTATCCTCAGCCAGTGGGCCAACAACTTCTCTTTGCCTGATTTCCTATGCCGTTTACACCGTATCATTTTGGGCCGAGTGCATTTTTCGGGCTTACCTTCAGAAAGTGGCTCGATATACCTGTATTCGTTTTAGCTAACATCATCGTTGATATCGAAGTGGCGGTGATAGCAGCGCTTGGGCTCGGCTGGCCAAGACACAGATATGCTCACACATTCTTGATTGGTGCCGGAGTCGGCATCATCTGGGCTTTAGTTGCATACCCGGCCCGTCCGTTATTCGTAAAGCTAATGCGGATACTACACATCCCTTACAAAACCAATCTTTGGAAAATGCTCATCTCCGGCGTACTCGGCATCTGGCTCCACACACTTATAGACGGCATCTACCACTGGGACACACAAATATTTTGGCCGAGCAAAGCAAAGCCGCTATTCAACATTGTGCCTCACGACTGGATAAAACCTGCATGTCTCATTTTTTTCTGTGCAGCCCTTATTCCTTATATGTTCGCCGTTAAATCGTACTCGAAAGAAAAAACTGGTTAAAAGCAAAAGTATCTATGCGACCTCGAATAGTAAAAGAAACTGAAATCACTAAAAAGCTTAACGCCGCTATCGGAAAAACTTTAGCCGTCTGCTTCCCGCATCATAAAGACATATACTCGAAAACTCACTATTCTTACGACAACAAACCTGTGTTTTCTGTGATTATCGAAGATGGCAGCAACGTAATCGCTTATGCTGGCGTAATCGACAGAACCATAAAGGTCGGAGGCAAAAAGTATCGAGTTGCCGGCGTTCAAAACGTCTGCGTCCTGCCGAAATACCGTGGCTGGCAATTGAGCGACTCCGTATTAAAAGCCGCGATGCAAGAGGCAAACACACAAAGGTTCGATTTCGGCCTGCTCTTTACGCAGGAAAAAATAAAGAAGGTCTATGCCCGCTGCGGCTGGCTCCAGATAGAAAATCGCAAATTTATACGCACTGAAAACGGCGTCAATATCGAAATGCCAACCGAAAGCATCAAAATGTACTATCCGTTCGCCGTCAGAAACTTTCCAACCGGCGATGTGAATTTGCTCGGCAACAAATGGTGAGCCTATCGAACCAAAATGGTGATAGTTTCCCCTCCTTTGTCAACGCCGATGCACAAGTGAACAAGAGCACAAGTCATAAGTGCATAAGTTACTTCTGTCCTCTGTCGTCTGTCCTCTGTCTTTTTATAGCCTTGCCTAAAATCTCTTCTTCTCTTATAATTCCTCTCACAGGTATTTATGAAAGCAAAAATCGCAGAACAGGTTAAGCTGCTAACTCGCAGCACAGTTGAGATTTTTACTGAGCAGGAGCTGACCGACAAACTGACCGACGCAGCCAAAAAAGACAGACAGCTTCGCATCAAGCTCGGCCTGGACCCAACCAGCCCCGACATTCATCTCGGCCACACCGTCGTGCTGCGCAAGCTCCGCCAGTTTCAGGACCTCGGCCACAAGGCCGTCCTCATCATCGGCGACTACACCGCACGTATCGGCGACCCCTCAGGCCAGAACACAACAAGACCAATGCTAAGTGCCGAGCAAATCGAACAGAACGCAAAGACGTACTTCAAACAGGCCGGCAAAATCCTCGATACCTCCGAAGATAAGCTTCAGATACGGCATAACAGCGAATGGCTCACCGGCCTGAACCTGGCTGACATCATTAAGCTCACAAGCAATATGACCGTTGCGCGTATGCTCGAAAGGGACACCTTTGAGCAGCGCTACAGAAAAGGCGATTCTGTCGGTATCCACGAATTCCTGTATCCTCTTATGCAGGGCTACGATTCGGTTATGGTCGAAAGTGACGTTGAGCTTGGCGGCACCGACCAGACATTCAACAACCTCGTTGGCCGGGACATCCAGCGCGCATACGGCCAAATACCGCAGGTCGTAATCACTACTCCTATCCTTGTCGGCCTCGACGGCAAAGAAAAAATGAGTAAATCCAAGGGCAATTACATCGGCGTAACTGATGAGCCAAACGATATGTTCGGCAAGATTATGAGCATTTCCGACCAGATGATGGAAAATTACTTTACGCTTTTAACTGACCTCCCGACCGAAAAAATTGCAGAGCTGACCAATCCAGACAAGACCCACCCTAAGCAGGCAAAGGTCCTCTTAGGCAAAACAATCGTCTCGGAATTTTACAGTGAGAAAATCGCTCAACTTGCCGCCGCCGAATTTGACAGGGTCTTCGCACAAGGCCAACTGCCTGATGATATACCGGAAATCAAAATATCCGCTGAACCGATTATGGCAAGCAAACTGCTGGTGCACTGCAAACTCGTCGAAAGCAGCAGCGAGGCAAAGCGAATGATAAAGGTGCAGTCAGCGGTCAGTATCAACGGCAGTAAAATCAATGACCCCAATACCGAAATCACGCCCGCCGATGGTATGATTATTCAGGTCGGCAAACGAAAATTCGCAAGACTGAAACTAAAACAGAATTAGTCATTGCGAGCGAAGCGAAGCAATCTCTTTACTTCAAAAAAGTACTATCGTCTGTTGCGTCGTCGAGCAAGAAGCACTGCGCCGACAATCATCAGAACGGCGCAGGTGGGCTCCGGTATAAGCAGATACGCGTGAATTTGACCAGCGGCGTTAATCCCGTCACCCACAATCCAGCCGTTATTGTTTATGCAATACGCGTCGATTAGTGTCCAGCCGGATGTAGGGGCTATAAGGGTGTTTAGGTCTATATTATTTCCCTGCCCTGTCGGGTCGAAAAGATAGGCACGTTGATTACTCGAACTGTCTCGAGCCCTACCAACAATTTGGCCGACGTCGTTGATAAACGAAGCTGAACTGATATACCCCCCAAGTATCCCAAGGTTTGTATTAGCTCCGCCGCCTGTCGGGTCAAAAAGACAGGCATGTCCACCAGCATCGCCCACAATCTGGCCGTTGTCGTTAATGGAATAGGCGTAACTGGAAGTGCCGCCTAAGGTTCCGAGGTCTCTATTGGCCCCGCCGCCTGTAGGGTCAAAAAGACAGGCTCGGAAATCGCCGGAATTGTTTACAGCATAGCCTACAATCTGGCCACCGTCGTTGATGGACCAAGCCTGACCTGAATCGCCACCGAGTGTTCCGAGGTCTTTATTGGCTCCCCCCTCTGTCGAGTCAAAAAGACAAGCACGGGAGAAGGGTTCCCAACCCGTGCTGGTGCAGCCTACAATCTGACCATTATCGTTAATGGAGAAAGCACGGCTATCGGAATCGTGACTGAGCGTTCCAAGGTCTTTATTGTTGCCATTACCTGTTGAGTCAAAAAGACAGGCACGGTTATCGGACGCACCTACAATCTGGCCGTTGTCGTTGATAGACCAAGCCCAACTGTTACTGCCGCCTCTGAGGTCTATATTGGCCCCGCCACCCGTCGGGTCAAAAAGACAGGCGTGTTGCGGACCGGAACTATCATGAGCCCGGCCTACAATCTGGCCGCTGTCGTTGATGGAATAGGCTTCACTGGAATTGCCGCCTAAGGTTCCGAGGTCAATAACTGGGCGGTATGCATAAGCAGAACCGGTGTATAGAAAAAGAACCGCCACCGCCAGGAAAAGGAATGTTTCCCTCCTCCTCATAATCTCTCCTCTTTCTTCTTTGCCCTTTTTGCCGCCCAAACAAGCAAAAAATGACACTATAATAATACAGGATATATGGCTGAAATGTCAAGAAAAAACTACGATTTTTCGCTTTTCCCAGCGGCCTCTGTGGCAAAAAAATCCGTGCAATCCGTGAATCTGTGGCAGATTTTCCGTGTTGGCCTGCGTCTAAAAAATCCGTGCAATCCGTGTAATCCGTGGTTATAATAAAGCTGCTATGAAACTGCCGGAACTTGAAAATAGCGAAAAATACGTCGGCCTGTATATCTTTGACTTCGGCGACCATTGCGGCGTCGGCTTCACCGCCGAAGAAGTCGCTGAGCTTTTCGAGAGTGAAAGGTACAAAAACTGCAAGGCCTACAAGATACACAAAGCATATCCCGATGGCCGGCTCGAATTAAAGGGTATCCGTCCCGAAATCTTTCAGCTCGAAGCAGGAATGTTTTTCTATTCAAGGGCCCGTGAAACCGCCAAAGGCGACTTTAAGGCCCTTGTCAATTTAGCAGTCAGGACCAGCCCGCCCTGCCGTGCCAAAGTACACCTGGCAAAATACACTGACGAAAAATTCGTTACAGCCCTCATTTATCCCGCTGAGTATGACGAGGAAATCAGTACTTGGCTTCTGGATGGTGGCTACAAAGCAAGCGGCGCCGCCGAAGGTGGTATTGAAACGGTGCAAAGATATTATGATTACAAGCCGCAGATTTTAGATAGATACCAGTTATTCAGCAAATCCGAATATCAAAGTCGCAGCGGCAGCGAACTACTGGCAAACCTAAAATTGGCTGTCCAGCGGTAGTCCGCTATGGGATGCCTAACGGCACAGAAAAATGTCCGTCTATTCAAAAAAACACTCGTTTCTTGGCCGGCTCGCAGCATTTTTTTTGTCCTTCACCAAACCCCCTAAACCCACCTCTGAAAATCTGCGGCAGGCTGAATTCAAAACAAGCACCCAGCGATTGGGAATTCGATTCACCGAACGGATTCGCAGCGTCTTTCGATTTAGGTGGCTTCGAAAATCATAAATCATAAATCGAAAATCAGAATCCCCCTATCCCCCGGTATCACCCTTTTGCCCCGCAGCATTTCTTGTATTTTTTGCCGCTGCCGCACGGACAGGGGTCATTTCTGCCGACCTTGGGTTTATCGAGTCTTATTTGCTTGACCACCTGTTCACCCTGTGGTGCCTGCGCCGCCGCTCTTTGGCGTTCCGCCATCGCGAACTGACCTACCTCGTCGTGCGCTGCTTGGCTCACCTGCCAGACGCTTCTGGCCCGGGCGCCGGCCTCCAGGCGGACCCTGAAGATTATATCTGTGACCCGGTCCTCAATTGCTTCGAGCATCTCGCTGAACATCTTGAAGCCCTCGCGCTTGTATTCGACTTTCGGGTCCTTCTCAGCAAGGGACCGCGTCCAGATGCTGTCTTTCAGATGGTCCATCGAGTAAAGATGGTCCTTCCATGTGCCGTCATAAACCTGCAGCAGAACGTATTTCTCAAGGTCGCTCAGCTCTCTGCGCAGAAACTCTCGTCCTGCTTCGCAAAGTTTTTCTTTGCGCTGCGCCCCCTGCCCGATGTCGCTTTCGCTCAGAGAAGCCTCGAATCTCTCATTGGCCCATCTGACCAGCTCAGCGGTATCCAGCCGGCCGATTCTGTCGTCGAGTTCCCGTTCGAGCTGGCCGTTGTTGAAGCTCTTGCTCAGTTCGAGCAGTTGCTTATGAAGGTTGCCGGGTTTGGTATTTGCGATTTGCTCAGCCGGAATTTCAGCGTTATATTTTTTCTTTGCCCACTCTGCCAGTGCCTCGAATGCGTACACGTTAGGTCCCTGCGGCCCGTAAACCATATTCATCGCAAATTCAACAGGATATTCTATCTCCCTTTGTTTGTACTTGGCTTCAGCCCTGTCGCGAACGAGCCTGCCGATCTGTTCTACGCTTAAGTCGGCTAACTCACTTGTTTCCAGTTTTATGTCAAACTTGGCTCGCGCCCATTCAACAAATGTCCGCAGAGCAAAATCAGCCTTTAGAAATTCAGCCAGTTGTGAACAGTCCTTTTTGTCGACTTGTTCAGCCGATGCCGAAATCAATTGCTTCTCGATTTCCTCCGGCTGCTGCTGCCCGATTTTGCCGGGGCTTAAACTGACTCGAAATGCGCTCATCGCCCACTTGGATAATCCATTTACATCCCAGCTTTGCGGGTCCGAATAGTCTTCAAGGTATTCCCCGATTGTAAGAGATATTTCATTTGCAACACTATCTTTCGCCCGTGTCTTGATTAATTCCTCAATCTCACCCACGCTGCTGTCTGCGATATCGGCCGGCTTCAAATCAACACCGAAGTTCGCCCGCGCCCACTCGATTATGCACTTGAGAGGATAATCCACGCTGAGAATGGTCTTACAATTTTTTGAAATCGCCGAATCTATCATTCCTTCGATAATCTTCTTCAGCCTTTTTCCAGCCAGGATTTCGCGTCTGCGCGAGTAAAAAATCTTTCGCTGATAGTCCATCACCTCATCGTATTCGAGCAGGCTTTTGCGTATCTCGAAGTTTCGTTCCTCGACCTTCTTTTGTACTTTTGCAATTTGCTTGCTTATTCGGGAATGGAAAATCGGTTCATTTTCCTTCCATCCGACGAGGCTCAGCAGTTTCGGTATCCTTTCGCCGCCGAAAAGCTGCATTAGCTCATCGTCGAAGCTCAGGAAGAACTGGCTGGAGCCGGCATCACCCTGTCTGCCGCACCGGCCGCGGAGCTGATTGTCGATTCTTCTCGCCTCGTGGCGCTCCGTACCCAGTACATGCAGACCGCCGAGCTCCGCCACGCCGGGCCCCAAAACAATATCAGTGCCTCTGCCTGCCATATTTGTCGAAATAGTAACGTTGCCTCGCATTTGCCCGTCTCGGCCGCTGTGCTGCTGGCCCGCCTTGGCGACAATCGCAGCCTCCCTTGCGTGATGTTTTGCATTGAGAACTTCGTGTTCGATACCGAATCTCTTCGAAAGTGCCGCCGACAGTGCTTCGCTCTTTTCTATGCTTATAGTGCCGACAAGCACCGGCCGGCCCGATGAGCTGATTTCGTCTATCTCTTCCGTTATCGCATTGAATTTCTCGGACATCGATTTATATATCACATCATCCATATCGTTCCTGATGCAAGGCTCGTTTGTCGGTATCACGACAACATCGAGTTTATAGATATTCATAAACTCATTGGCTTCGGTCGCCGCCGTGCCGGTCATTCCCGCTATCTGCTCGTACAGCTTAAAGAAATTCTGCAGTGTAATAGTCGCGAGTGTCTGGGTCTCCTCTTTTATGGTAACAGCCTCTTTTGCCTCGACTGCCTGATGGAGTCCGTCCGACCATTGTCTGCCGTGCATCAGTCGGCCGGTAAATTCGTCCACAATAATCACCTTGCCGTCCATAACAACGTAGTCTTTTTCCTTCTCGAATACCACGTGAGCGCGCAGGCTTTGTTCCAGAAGATGGGGCCATTCCATATTTGAGCCGGTGAAAAATGAGCCTACGCCGGCTATATCCTGTGCAGCTCCCACACCTTCGTGAGTTAAGTGAACCGATTTTTTGTCGTATTCAACCTCGTAATACTGCGTAGCCTCGGCGAGCCTTTGTTGAGCATTCTCAAGCTCAGCCCGCTTTTGCTCAATTGCCTTCTGGGCTTTTTCGATTCGTTTGTCGTCCCTGTCTTTTTTGGCCTCCGCTATCTCACCTTGCGCGCTGGCTGTCGCCAGCTCAGCCGAATCAATTTGTCTCTTGATGCGGTCGTAGTTACTCTGAAGGCCAATCAGCTTTTTTGCGACCTCGTCTGCTTTTTTATATCGGCCCACATCATCAAGTGCAGGCCCCGAAATAATCAATGGCGTTCTCGCCTCGTCTATCAGAATCGAATCAACCTCATCGATTATGGCGTACTGCAGTGGGCTTTGAACCATCTCCTCAAGCGACAGTTTCATATTGTCGCGAAGATAATCAAAGCCGAACTCATTGTTTGTGCCGTACGTTATATCACAGGCATACTGCTCTTTCCTTTCGTTGCCGCTCGTATCCATATCCGCCTGAATCGCCCCCACTGTCAACCCCAGCGATTTATAAATCGGGCCCATCCATTCTGCGTCGCGCTTGGCTAAGTAGTCGTTGACCGTAACTATGTGTACTTTTCTCCCCGTCAGGTGTACAAGGTATGCCGCCAGTGTTGCCACTAATGTTTTGCCCTCACCGGTAGCCATCTCGGCGATTTTGCCCTCGTAGAGGACATTGCCTCCGATAAGCTGTACATCGAAATGTCGCATCCCGACATTTCGCCTTGCCGCCTCCCGAACAACCGCAAACACCTCGGCTAAAATATCCTCCGGCCTGCTCCCTGCCTTCAATGAAGTTTTGAACTGCGCTGTTTTCTCTTTCAATGCCTCATCGTCGAGCTTCTTTATCTGCTCCTCGAACTCCCCCCCCTGCCGAGCGATTACAGAATACGCCCTTATCAAACGCTCATTCTGAGAACCAAATATCTTTATGAGAATTTTGCTTACTTTTTCAAGCATCACTATTCTTTTACTCGCGTAACATACGCGCCGCTGCGGGTATCAACACGCACTATGTCCCCTGTTTTAATAAAAGACGGTACCTGGACAACAAGCCCCGTTTCTAATGTGGCAGGCTTACTTTGACCCGCTGCCGTTGCTCTTTTTATCTCCGGCTGGGTCTGCGTAACCTCAAGGTCCACGGTGTCAGGCAGATTTACGATAATGGGTTTGCCCTTATACATCGATACGTCAAGCGGCGTATTGGGCTTTAGGTACTTGGCTCCATCGCCGAATATATTGTTATCGAGGGTAACCTGCTCGTAGGTTGTCATATCCATCAGAATATGCTCGCGGCCTGTCGAATAAAGGTATTCGTATGTGCGCCTATCTATTTCTACCTCTTCGACCCTCTCTTCCGAGCGCAGACGAACACTTTGAATTAAGCCGTCGGCCAGGCTTTTTAGCTTCGTCTGATAAACCGCTCCGCCTCGTCCGCCGAGGTGGACGTGCTCAAAGTCAAGGATGGTATATAGCTTACCGTCTATGGTAATAACCTGACCTTTTTGCATCTGCGACGCTTTCATTCTTTTCTCCAGTTGTTAGTATTCAGCTATTCAAAAAACAAATATCGCAAAACTGCGGCAAAATGTCAAGGAAACAAGAACGGGAAACGGAAGAAGAAATAAAATGCAAAAATCCAAATCGTGAGAAGAAAAACTATCCTTGAAAGCAGGAAGTATAACAGTAAAATATAGGCAGCCGGAGCCGAAATTGTCTCCTAATCCAGGTTTAATTTCGTCTCATTCTTTTCTGAAGACATACGTCGCATATCTGGTATGAAAGAATTTTATGTTCGAAGTGAAAAATAATAGATTCGGAGTATCAGGCGGTCAAAGGCCCCAGGTACTGGATTTTGATTATGTGAGCGCTCCCGTGGAAGTTGTCCTTGTGAAGTTTAATACTTCTGCTAAGGGTCTTTCTGAAGCAGAAGCCCAAAAACGTCTCGAAGAATATGGCTACAATGAACCTGCCAGAAAAAAGAAAAGAACTATCCTTTTCCAAATTCTTTCAAAGTTTGCCAATCCCTTGGTAATTGTGCTTTTGATTATAGCCGGTTTTTCTCTTTTCTTCGGCGAAAGAATCAACGCGCTGTTAGTCATATTGATGGCAATTATGAGCGTATCCCTTTCTTTTGTACAGGAATATCGTGCCGGTAGGGAAGCAGAAAAGCTCAGTGAAATGGTGCGCGCCACTTCAACCGTATATCGTAATGGCAAAGCAAAGGAAATAAAAATCAAAGAGATTGTTCCCGGAGATATCGTCGATTTGTTTGCCGGCGATATGATACCGGCGGACCTGCGGATAATCTCCTGCAAAGACTTGTTCATCAATCAGGCAGCATTAACCGGAGAATCATTTCCCATAGAAAAAAACGCAGAACCGGTACGCTCTAAAAGCAATGCCATATCCGAATTAAGTAACACTGCCTTTATGGGCTCAAGTGTCCTTAGCGGAACAGGCCTGGGTGTGGTCATAAAAACTGGCATCGCCACCCAGTTTGGCGAAATCTCCCGCAGGCTTGCCGCCACAGTGGTAGAGACAGGTTTTGATAAAGGGATACGTAAGTTCACCTGGCTTATGATTCGCCTTATGTTCCTTTTGGTGGCTCTTATCTTCGGTATAAACGCCTTGCTGAAAGGCAACATTAACATTATTGAGGCGCTTCTTTTTTCTTTGGCGGTGGCTGTAGGCCTTACTCCTGAGATGCTTCCTATGCTGGTGGCAATAAATCTTTCCAAAGGCGCTATAGCGATGTCCAAGAAACAAGTCATAGTAAAACGTCTGAATTCCATCCAGAACTTTGGCGCGATGGACGTGCTTTGCACTGACAAAACAGGGACCCTTACTTTGGACAGAATCGTCTTGGAAAGGCACTGCGACGTGGTAAGGAAGGAGGATGATGACACTTTAAGACTCGCCTATATCAATAGTTTTTACCAGACAGGCCTTAAGAATATCCTGGATAGGGCTATCTTAAAGCACGGAAAACCATTAGTAAAGCAGTATAAGAAGGTTGATGAAGTGCCTTTTGATTTCTCCAGAAGGATAATGTCGGTGGTCGTTGAGGTGGACGGCAAACATACAATTATCAGCAAAGGTGCTCCGGAAGAAATTTTTAAAAGATGCACGAAATTTGAATTAGACGGCGAAATATTAGATATGGAGGATTTGATACTTACAGATTTAAAAGAAGAATATGACGACCTGAGCGCAGATGGTTTTAGAGTTCTTGCTGTCGCGTACAAGGAGGTGGAAAATAAAAAAGATGTATATTCAAAAGATGACGAACAAGGCCTGATTCTGAAAGGATACGTTGCTTTTCTGGACCCACCCAAGCCGACAACAAGAAAAACAATCGAAGTATTAAAAAGCCTGGGGATAGAATTTAAGATTTTAACCGGCGACAACGAATTGGTGACGAAGAAAATATGCAGCGAAGTCGGACTTGATGTCAAAGGATTAGTTACCGCAGACGAGATAGAAAAGACACCTGATAAAGAGCTCAGGGAATTGGTAAAAACAACCTCTGTTTTTGCGAGACTTTCACCTTTGCAGAAAGAGAGAATAATTCATGCGTTACATGAAAATAAGCATATTGTGGGTTATTTAGGGGACGGCATAAACGATGCACTCGCCTTAAAAGCCGCAGATGTTGGTATTTCAGTTGATAATGCGGTGGACATCGCTAAGGAATCAGCAGACATAATTCTTTTAAAGAAAAGCCTGATGGTGCTTAAAGACGGCGTGATAGAAGGAAGAAGGACCTTTGGAAATATAGTCAAATATATCAAAATGGGTTCAAGCTCAAATTTTGGAAATATGTTTAGTTTTACCGGCGCGAGCATATTTTTGCCGTTTTTGCCTATGCTGCCCATCCAGATACTATTGAATAACTTCCTCTATGATTTGTCGCAGGTAGCCATTCCCTCAGATGAGGTGGACAAGGAATATCTCTTAAAGTCGAGGCCTTGGAATGTAAAATATATCAGAAAGTTTATGATTTTTTTCGGCCCTATCAGCTCCATATTTGACTTTGTAACCTTTGGAGTATTGATATTTGTTTTTCATGCCTCCCAGTCTCTTTTCAATACGGGCTGGTTCCTGGAATCCCTTTGCACTCAAACACTGGTTATTCATATAATTCGAACCGGCAAAATCCCGTTTATCGAAAGTAAACCAAGCCAGTTTCTAATGTTTACCTCCATTTACATCGTGACAATAGGGCTGATAATACCGTTTACTCCGTTAGGAAAATTCTTTGGATTTGTCGCCCCGCCGCTGTCGTATCTTTTATTCCTCTTCCTTATAGTTGCAGCTTATCTTTGTGCAGTCCAGATAGGTAAAAAATGGTTTATTAAAAAGTATGGCTACGAGTAACAGCCATCTATACGTCAAAGTGTTACTGGAATATTTGTTCTTAGTCTTTTGTTTGTGACGGTGGCTGCTTGCGACGTGATATTTGCCTGACCTTTCTTTTTAATTTCTCAAAGCTATTCTTGTATCTGTTCTTTAGCGCGCGGCCAAGTCTGTTTTCCAGCAAAAAACCAAACCCCACCAGTTCAAGTCCTATCAGCGCGAGCCACGAGCCCGGAGTGAAGGGGGTAAGCAGGGCCGCAAGACCCAGGACAATCAGTATAACTCCGAGTGTTTTCTTTAGGACCGGCTTCATCTGGAATTTCCTTTGCGTCTTGCCTTCTTGGATTTTTTTGCCGTTTTGCCTCTCTTGCCACGTACAAACGAACCAACCAGCGGCTCCACAGGGACCACATTTAGCTGCCTCGCCGCCACATTGATTGAGTTTATCCGCACTCTTATGGCCAGCCCCAGATAAATGCTGCAACCACTGCGCTGGCCGACGACGCACTGACTTTTCTGGTTATACTTCCATACATCCGGTCCGAGGTCATCCATCCGGATAAGACCTTCGATTCCGAACTTTCGCGACTGCACAAACACACCGAAGTTCGTAAGGCCGGTAACAACACAATCCAACTCATCACCTATACGCTTTTCCAGCATCTGAAGCATCAGAACGGTTTTAAGCTCTCTTTCTGCGTCTTCTGCTCGCTCTTCCGTAAAGCTGATATGTTTTCCAATCTCGGTTAAGTCAGGATGCTCCGCCGAATCCAAACGCTTCTGCAGATAGCTTTCCAGAAGTCGATGAACGAGCAAATCCGCATATCGCCGAATCGGGCTGGTAAAATGACAATAGTGGGTTGAAGCAAGCGCAAAGTGCCCGATATTTAATGGTGAATACTCAGCCTTTTCCAGACTTCGCAGCACCGCTAAATTCACCGCAAATGAACAATCACTGCCCTCAACGGCTGCCAGCAGCTCTTGTATTGCCCGCCGGTTTGCATCTTTCGGAAGACCATACCCAAACGCCCGGACAAGCATCGATAGATTTTTCATACTCTGACCATCCGGCTCCGGATGTATCCGCCGCATAAATGGCACACCGAATCTGTCCAAAAGACCGGCTACCGCCTCATTGGCCTCGACCATAAACATCTCGATAATCGTGTGCGGGTAACTGCTGTCGGCCGGATGAGCATCCACAACACGTCCCGATTTATCCATTACCAATTCCGTCTCCGGCAGCTCCAGATGTATCATTCCCTCCTCCATTCGTCGATTCTCAATCGCCCGGCTCAGTGTCTCCATATCCTTTAGCAGCTCAATCACCTGCGGCTTAACACCTTTGGTATGCCCCTTCAAAACCTTATCGACCCCCTGATAGGTCAGACGCTGCGTCGAACACATTACGGAATTTGCAAAGCGACGAGACAAAACATTTCCGTCATCGCCATAGGTAACATACACGCTTTTAACAAACCGTTTCTGCTCCGGCTGCAGAGAGCATATCCCGTTACTCAAAATTTCCGGCAGCATCGGTATCGTCCTGCCCGGCAGATAAACACTGTTTCCGCGAGTCTTCGCCTCTGCGTCCAGCGCCGAATCAGCTGCCACGAAATTACTCACATCGGCAATATGAACCCCCAGCACCCAGTTACCGTCAGCGTCTCTCTCCAGACTTATCGCATCATCGAAGTCTTTGGCATCAGGCGGGTCGATGGTGACAATGACCTTATCCGTAATGTCTTCCCGACCGCCATTTTCTTCCGGATTAAACTCGGCAGCAGCCCGGCGAGCCTGCTCAATACAATCCTCGTCAAAATCAACAGGCAAATGATACTGATGAATTATCGATTGTATCTCACTTTCGTATTGTCCCCCCCTGCCCAGCACTTCTGTGATTACACCGCGGGCCAAATATCTTTCTGTCGGATAGGAAAGTATTTCGATGACAACCTTATCTTTAACCCTCGCGTTTTTTGCACTGACGTCGTCAACAGCAATCAGCTCGAAGAAGCTCGTCCCGTCCGGCTGAACAACCCATCCTTCGTTTGTTTTTTGTAATGTTCCGACGAATTTGTTTTGTGCGCGCTGCAGAATCTCCGTTACCTGTCCGCTGCATCGCATCTGTCCGGCCGCTTTGCCCTTTTTGAGGACTTTGACAGCGACGATGTCCCCTGTCATTGCCCCCGCATTTTGCCCGGGCGGTATGAACAAATCGCCGTGGGAACTTGGCTCAAGTGGTATAACAAAGCCGAACCCCCTTGGATTTGCTCTGAATGTGCCTGTAACTTTGCTGCTGATTGCAGCCAGGCTGACTAAGTTACCCGAACCTACAGCCACATGTCCGGCCTGCCGCAATTGGTCGAACGCAAGCTTAAACTGAGGATAATCTTCGTTACTTACACCCAGCGCTTTGGCAAGCTGGGCCGGCTTAAGCGGCTCGTAATCGCTGTGCTTCAGGAGTTTGATTATTCGCTTCTTGAAAATTTCAGGCATTTTAAGGTCAAAAAAACATAAAACTCAAAGCGCTAATCCCCGGGAGAAATTCCCGAATCGACCGGATTCGGATTACGCCTCAATCTTACAATGCTATGCCGTTTTTGTTTTGAGGCTGTTAAGTTTCCTTGCAAGGCGTGACCTCTTTCGTGCTGCGGTATTTTTATGCATTGTGCTGGTGCTGGCAACCTTGTCCAGCTTCCCGACAATTAGCTTATACTGCCCGCTCGCAGCTTCCACATCGCCCCCTGCCAGTGCCTTCTCAAAACGCTTGATTTGCGTCTTCAGTTGGCTCTTGCGAGCACGATTAATCCTGTTTCTCCGGATGTTTTGCCTCACTCTTTTCTTTGCCGACAACGAATGTGCCACTTCAGTCTCCTAAAAACCTCATAACTCTATTTACGAATGCCGATAAATCCCTGTTCTCTGACAGGCTAAGCATTCTTACCTCTCAATTTATCAACTCGCTGACTAACGTCCTTGTATGCAAAATCGAGCTGGGCAAGCCTGCGGTAGATTTCCAGCGCCTTTTCTGTCTCATTTTGTTCCTCGTACGCCCGTCCAAGATTATATCGCAGCTCCTTCGCCACATTATCATCTTTTATCTCGTACGCCTCTATCGACCGGTTGAAAACATCAACCGCATCTGCGTACCAGCCCTTCATAAAAAAGCACAGCCCTATTTTGTTCATCGCCGCAATCTTGCGCCGCGGGTCTTTTTGCGCCTCTTGGAACAGTGGTATCGCATCGTCATACCGCTTGCTCCGAATAAGTCGCACGCCGTACTCGTATTTCGCCTGCAGGTCTGTCGGATAGTTCGCTACGCACAAGCGGTAATGCTCCAGTTCAAATTTCTCCAGTTCCGCCGACGATTCAACAGCTCTTGCTTTCGCCTGCGAATCCCCTGGATTGGCCTCCGCAGCAGCTTTTGCTTTTCTTAACTTGCGATTGAGCTGTTTTATTTTTATCTGGCCTGCCCGCCGTTTGAAACTAAAATCGCTTTTTCTCTCGTACGCATCTTCCAGTAGTTCTATCGCCTCATTTTCAGCCTCATCGCTTTCCAATTCCGACAAAACCTGGGCCAAGCCAAATATATTCCCCGGCAGATTTGAGTTCTGTGCCAGTTTCCCGCGGGCTTCTTCAACTGCCGAAAGACGGTAATCCTCCGTCTTGACGACACCCTGCTGGGCGTGAAGTTTCTCCTGCGATTCCCTGTCCTTGATAGATTGCCTGAAATCGCCTTCCTGTTCGTAATGGCCACGGGCAAGGGTCAGTTCCGCCGACAGCCTTTTATATTCATCCGCCAATTCTCCGTTTTCTGGTTTAAGTTTGGCCGCACGCTGGCACGCCGCAACGGCCCGGTCGAACTGCCCGAGAGACGCGTAAGAATCTTTTAACAGCACGTATGTTGAAACAGACGGTTTCGCCAAAGCATTATTTTCCTGGAAAACTAAATCTGCAATCCACCTCACCGTTTTTTCGTAACCGCCTGCCGCTGCAGCTTTTAGCACCGCCTCCGCAAAAGGTAAATGATTGGGGTCTTTTGCGAAAAGGTACTCGGCGTTAAGCATCTGTTCAAGGGCGGTTTTGCCCCCCATACGCTTTATTCTTTCCATCATCGTCGGCTTTTTGCCGCCTTTTTCCTGCCGAGTAAGAGCCAGCTCACGGAGCTTTATATGCCCTTCTTCCAGTGCGTCCGGCTCGTACCGCAGACCCTCAAGGTACATATCGATAGCGTAATCGAAACTGTTTTTCTCTGCCGCCTCACCGGCACTTGCAAAAAAGGCCGCCGCCTTCGCTGAAATTAACTCTCCGTTTTCCTGAGACATACGTTTTAGCCGTTTGGGTCTTTTCCCCTAATCCTAAACCGTTTATCTTAAGCTCTGCCTCAATTTTGTCAACAAATAAAAACTTGTACCAACCCCTTCTCTTTGCTATATAATTGACGCCAACCCAGAACTTTTTATGGAGGACCTGATATGATATCGGCACTTGAACTTTATGACCCGCAAATTTACGAGCTTATAAGGCAGGAGAAGGCCCGCCAGAGCGCCTGCGTTCGTCTTATCCCCTCGGAAAACTATGTCTCCGCTGCCGTAATGCTCGCCAGCGGAAGCTGCCTGACAAACAAATACTCCGAGGGTTATCCCGGCAAAAGGTACTATGAAGGCCAGCAGGTTACAGACCTCATTGAAAGGATAGCGCGGGACCGCGCCGAAAAATTGTTCAAGGCCGACCACGCTAATGTCCAGCCTTACTCCGGCTCAGTCGCAAACCTCGCTGCTTATGCAGCTTTGATAAAGCCGGGCGATACCATTATGGGAATGGCGCTCACCGACGGCGGCCATCTGACGCACGGCTGGAAAGTCTCCCTCACAAGCCGTTTCTTCAATTCCGTCTCTTACCGCGTAAACCAAAAAACCTGCAGACTGGACTATGACCAAATTGCTGACCTCGCCAAAAAACATCGGCCGAAGATAATCATCTCAGGCGCCACAGCTTATCCGAGAGAAATCGATTTTGAAATATTCGGCAAAATAGCCAAAGACGTCGGCGCATATCACGTCAGCGATATAGCTCACATCGCAGGTCTCGTCGTCGCCGGCATACACAAAAGTCCCGTCCCTTACGCCGACATCGTTTCAACCACAACGCACAAAACCCTGCGGGGCCCTCGCGGCGGTATGCTCCTCTGCAAAAAAGAGCACGCCGACAAAGTCGATAAAGCCGTCTTCCCCGGCCTGCAGGGCGGCCCGCATATGCACACACTGACCGCCATAGCCGTCGCGCTCGCCGAGGCCGATACGCCGGAGTTCGTCAACTATGCAAAACAGATAGTCAAAAATGCAAAGGCACTTGCTGAAAGATTGCTCGAGCACGGCTTCAAGCTCTCTACCGGCGGAACCGACAATCACTTAATGCTCATCGACCTGCGGAACAAAAACGTCGGCGGCAAAAAACTCGCCAAAGCCCTCGATAGAGCTCGAATCGAAACCAATTACAACGCCATACCTTACGACCCATCTCCGCCGGCCAATCCCAGCGGAGTGCGCATCGGAACACCGGCAATTACAACTCGCGGAATGAAGGAAGACCAGGCTCGCCTCATCGCTGATTTTATAAACAGGGTCGTCGAAAATATCGACAATGAATCGGTGATTGAGGAAGTCGGAAAGGAAGTTTTGCTTCTCTGTTCAGAGTTCCCCGTCCCCGAGCACTTCATCATACCGAGCAAGAACGGATAGTATCTCGTTATGGCTCAGGAAGAACAGGTCTTGGTTGTCGAACGAAAAGTCTTTGAGCAGGTAGGATTGTTCAATGGCCTCGCATTCGACGTGGACCGCTACCTCGACAAAATCTTTGCTACCGGCGTTCCCCGCTTCATACCAAGGTCGCAGGCAGAAAAAGACCCATCATATAAACAGCTTATCCCCTATGTGATTATGGCTCACGATGGCAGGTACCTTAGTTACGTCAGGGGAAGACGAGCGGGTGAAACCCGGCTTGTTGGACTGCGGTCTATCGGCATAGGAGGCCACATAAACCCCGGCGATGATATGCCCTTATTCAATGCTGACTTTTACGAAGCCTATCTTACCGCTGTTGAACGTGAAGTCGCGGAGGAAGTATCTCTCGAAACAACCCACACGAACCGCGTTGTTGCCTTGCTCAACGATGAGTCCAACGAAGTTGGAAGTGTTCATCTCGGAATAGTTCACTATTGGATTCTCGATGCCCCGAAGGTCAGCAGGCGTGAGCAGATGATTACCCAGATGGCCTTCCAGACGCCTGCCTATCTGCACCAGCTCCGCGATACTATGGAAACATGGTCACAGTTATGCCTTGACGGTCTCGATAAAATGACAAAATTTACCCCGTCCGCCCCGTGAAAACCGTCATTGCGAGGCCGAAAGTTTACCCTGAGCGCAGTCGAAGGGTCGTCTGTCCTCCGTCTTCCGCGTCTTCTTGCATCGAGTATCCAGTATTGAGTATCCAGCATCCAGCATCTCGCGTCCACTAATTCTCTAATTAACTTACCATCTAATTACTTGCTTATTTTGAGCAGACCGGATAATATCACTGTCCAAAGTAAATACTTGAAGCAGAATGAAAAATAGAAAATATCCGCACTGTGGCGGATATTGATTGAAAGCCGGCATATCCGGCAGGATTTTTTTCAAAAGAAAGGGAGTAAACAGTATGAACATTTATGTAGGGAATCTATTGTTTGACGTTACCGAAGACGAATTAAAAGGGCTTTTTGCGCCGTTCGGCCAGGTCACAGAGGTCCGCCTGATAATGGATAAGTTCAGCGGTAAATCAAAGGGCTTCGGATTCATCGAAATGCCCTCTAAAGAGGAAGCAGAAAAAGCTATCGAAGCACTGAACGGCAAAGACATGAAGGGGCGGGCTATGACTGTCAACGAGGCTAAGCCGAAGGTCGACCGTGGTGGTGGTGGCGGCAGAGGGCGAGGCGGTTTCGGTGGCGGCGGCAGAGAACGAGGCGGTTTCGGCGGAGGAGGCAATCGTGGTGGTGGCGGCGGAAATCGCTACTGACAGCAGAGAAGTAGGCCGGGAAACTATAGAATATGAGTTAGTCGGAAAGGATAATATATGGGTAAAAGTCGAGATACCAAAAAAGATGTAAAGAAGAAACCACAAAGAACGTTAAAAGAGAAACGGCTTGCGAAGAGATTGAAGAGAGCTGGCCTGGCCCCATAAACACCATTCGATGACACATTTATGCCCTTTACTCGGTATTGCAGTTGAATGTCCCCGCGCAGCCGGGGTTTGTCGTTATATTTAGCCTCCACCCCGCGCGGTGGGGGTTATTTTCTCTTTAGTTTCCTCGACCGGCGATATACTACATACGACATACGATATACGATATACGAGCGACGAATATTGTTTCCCGTTCTATACAGACTGTATAATTATTGTTAGGGCATGCAATTCTAAGCCCCTCCAGAACAGAGGAGGGTTAAGGCAAATGGTAAAAGCGAAACTCATAGCAGCGTTCGGGTTGGCGGTTCTCGTTATCATCATGGTCTTGCAGAACACAAAACCTGTAGAAACGAAGTTCCTCTTCGTGACAGCGACAATGCCCCTCGCTGCACTGCTGACAGTCACGATGTTGCTCGGCATCGCTGTGGGTCTCCTTGTCGCACTGGCCCTGGCCGGAAAACGGAATAAGAGAGACGAATAGCCCCGCCATTTATTGCGTGGGTTATAGAGCCGCGAGCGTAAGCGACCGGTCAGTATTAAGAGCCGCGAGCGTAAGCGACCGGTCAGTATTAAGAGCCGCGCACGTAAGTAAGCGGTGGATATACGAGCGACGAATAGAGGCAGATTATGACAGAACACCATCAACAAGGACCCGACTTCGCCAATGCTACGCCGGGGCAGGCAAGTGGGGGCATAACGCCGGAGGTGCTCAAGAGCGCGATGAAGGCATTCAAGAAGCGGCTCAAACTCACTGCCCTCGATGACGATTCGCAGCTTGGACGCGGGCCGTTTTCGGGCGGCTCTAAGGGCGTTTTTGCGATTCAGCCGCCCAGCCAGTTTCCTCGCGAGGTCTGGGAGGAATTGTGCCGGCTGGGCAAACTGCGCGACAGCGGCCACGGATTGTATGAATTGGTCAAAGTCGAAAACTAAGAACGTCTGTCTTCCGTCTTCTGTCGTCTGTCGTCGAGCCACGTGCGACGAATAGCGTTTCTCGTTTTATACAGACGGGATAATCATTGTTGGGCTGGTAGTTATTTATGCATCCAAAAGAAGACCAAAGGTTGTTTAAGTTTCTCGACTGTATTCATTATTCACTAGCCATTCTGAATACACAATACAATGACCTTAGCAGCATACTGGCCAAGTTAACACCCTCAGACTCTGATCAGATCATCCGAGCATTAGCAGTTTCTTGGTCAATTGTCGACTCCATTCATCGCATTCGTGAGGTTGCTCAGAACATACCTGGTCTAAGCGGCCAAACACCTCAACTAAAGTCGTTTATAAACGACACAAATATTGTAGAAGACTTCAGGGGCTATATTCAGCATTTGAGAAATGAACTTGCGAAAATTGATCTCGATAACTTTCCCGTATGGGGCAGCTTCAGCTGGATAGATAAAGACAATCAAGAAATCTGCCACACAGCCCTTACGGGCACGGTAATTGGAAACATCGGCGTTAATTCCTGTGCATACGATCTCCATGAAAGAAAATGGGTTAGCAAAGCAGTTTTGGCCATTAAAGGCCGTGTATTCAACATAGATCCTTGTTATGAATCAGCAAAGCAGTTTTGCGGGTTTGTTCTGGATTGGATTAAGAAAGTCAAAACCGGCCAGATAAACGAGAAAAAAGGAATACCTGTTATTTCGGCACAGTTGGTTTTCCCAAATACAAAGCTTAACAAATAGCTTGAGGAGACTCGCTAAAGGGCTTGGCGTTTCAATTGAGGGGTTAATAAAATAATATGAAAAATAAAACAATCGCAATCATCGGTATAGGGTCATATATATCTTCAGTTATAACATCTGCTACGGATCTGGAAGGAAATTTTGTTTATCCAATTGCTTTAATTGCGATATCGCAAATAGTAAAAATAATATTTACCATTTTGGCAACAGTCCGCTTATGGAAAACAGCGAGATATGTATCAATAATACTTGCGTCTTCAGTAATTGTTCTTTTCGTATTAAGTGTAATTCAGGAAGTTACTTTACCCCAATACGGTAGTCCCATCATTGTTTTATTAAATGTTACCAAAATAATCCATCTTCTTGCATTTTTCTATGCAATAATACTTCTTTGGACAATGGCAAAATATGAAGGACTTGCTAAAAAAAGTCTTGAAGATTCTGGACTAACCCCTGAAGAGGTTTCTTTAGTTCAAGAAGATTTACGAAAAGGAAATCATGAAGCAGGTGTGCAACAAATTGCTACGGCGCAAGAACGACTCCGGACGAAATTTAAAGAAGCGACAGATATCGACCTTTTCGCCATAATTCCTGTAATCGGACAAGATATAAAATGGACTGATATCGTTCGCCAAGTTTTTCGTGTTCTTGAATTCGACCGAGCCGATACTACCGTTCTTGCAGACGGTAGTGTCAAGGCTGCAACTCGAACTGAACCATATGGATACCTCCTTGTTGAGTCGCCAATTCTCAATGTTAAGGCACGCTTACCGATAACTCATAGCGCTGACTTTGTTTTAGCAACAACAGTATATGACGAACCACATTTAGCTGAGATGGTTAAGCAAGAAGAGTTGCTCGTTACCTACTTTCCAAAACACAAGCTCCCTATGGGGTTTGCTGGCATAACGCACGCCCTCCATTACGTCATAGTTCCGCGAGGTACTCTCGAACGGTACTATGAATTCAACGACGACGAGCATATGGCTAATCCGGCACCTGAGAAACTCTTTAAGGAATTCGCTTGGGATGGGGAAATCCGTGTGCAGGTAAATTCCGACCCGAAATTCTAGCACTCTGTAATGATTTCCCCGCTCACTATGATTGAACGATAACAGGGACAACCAACCATAAGATGGATGGGGACAGTGCACAGAAAACGGTGACTGTCCCAACAAGCTGTTGAAGCACAAAGCGTTCCGGTAAATTCTGAGCAGAAAGCCCTCGACCCATTCGACTCCGCCGTTAGGCCCTCGGCTTCGCCGAGAGGCGAGCGTGGCTAAGTCCACTTCGACAAGGTTTATCCTGAGTATATCGAAGGGCTCAGGATAAATACGCTCAAGACAGGCTCCGTGCAGGGGTAAATAGTTGGGCTTCAGCCTACTATCTTCTTAGCTCGTATTTAACCAATTACCATTTAACCAATTACCATTTAACCAATTACCAATAACCAGTCCGTTATTCTGCGAAGGCGGGTAAACATTTTCTAAATTCAACTCACCAATTCTCTAATTAACTAATCCCCCTTCTGTCTTCCGTCCCTCAACGGTTTAACATCCATATCGAGAAGTTGAGGACGGCGGCAAAAGTGGTCCACGCAATATAGGCAAGCAGCAATAAGGCGGCTGGTATTGAAACCCTGGCAAAGGCCAGCATCGTAAGAACAATGGCACCCCAGAGCAGCACTATCTCACAAAAAGCAAGCAGCGGCATCTTCAAGCCGAAGAACAGCGGCGTCCAAAGGCAATTAAGAACAAGCTGCAGCAGATACAAGGTGAGTGCGATTTTAACGAGCGGGTTCGCAAAGCCTTTCTGCCAGACGAGAAAAGCCGACAGAGCCATAAGCAAATAGAGTACTGTCCAGACGGGGCCGAAGAGCCAGCCGGGCGGTGTGAAAAAAGGCTTGTTGAGATGCGCATACCAATCGGATACAGCCTGGCGGGTGAAAAATGAGCCGATAAGGGGAGCGGTAAAAGTCACTGCTAAACAGATGATAAGTTTCATAGCTATGTTGAGCTTCATAATTGTATTATAGTGCACCTGGAAATGTACGTAAATAAATAAGGATAGCCCGGCATCTTTTTCAATCGGTAAAATCCGCCTTCGGCGAACGCCTCCAGCAGCAACCGCTTGCCTCTGTGTAGCTCTCCTTGTCCGCCAAGCTTCAGCGAAGGCAAAACACCAAAGCCGAACAATCTCTCTTCATGCCTTATTAAAATGCTCGTAGTCCCTTCGATTAATCAAAAGGACTATGGCCCCGCCTGCCCCAGAAAGCCTGCCCCTGCATGCCTCAGGCAGGGATCCACCAACTATCCACCAACCACGATTCACTATTCACTAATCTCTAATTCCCTAATTCACTAATCCCGGCCCTCCGTCTTCTGTCGTCTGTCATCCATCGTCCCTCTTCTCTCCTCCGTCCTTCCCTTACCCACCTCCTCTCTTGCCTCGAATCTTTTTATATCCACAATATCCACTGACTTGTATAGATTGCCCCGTCCCCCCAAATTAACTAATTAACCAATCTCTAATCAACCCGATTCTGCCCCTTTGTGCCTCTGTGCCTTTGTCTCTTTGCGCCTTCGTACCCGCGCGACCAAACGCGCGAGGGTGTACTTCAATCACTGTCCAAAATAGGTTCAAAACGGTACAATTTTTGCTAATTTTTGTCATTTTTTGTTAATTTTTGTTAATTTTTGTAAATTTCTTGCAATTTTTTTCGTCAACAAGCGCGTTTGATGCGAACTTTTATCTTGCCTACTTTGCCCAATCGTTACAGTTTAACCCCGTCGCCTCGGCAAATTGGGTAAGCATTCGCTGCAGAAGTTCCATTGGCAGGCCCATCACATTTGTCATACTGCCGTCGATTTTCTCGACGAATTCGTCGCCGGTCTCCTGAATGCCGTAAGCCCCCGACTTTCCCCGCCATGAGCCGCCTTTAATATGTTTGGCTATCTGCTCATCTGTCATTTTCTTCGGATAAATAGTGGTAGTATCGCTACTTACAATCTCTACGCCGCTATTCAATTGCACAATCGCCACAGCGGTTATCACTTTATGCGGCTTACCGAAAATTTTTCGTGTAATCTTTTCTGCCTCTTTGGCGTTGCGTGGTTTACCGATTATCTCACCCTCGAAATCAATAACGGTATCAGCCCCGATTACAATACGGTCCGGAAATTCAGCAGCGACGTTTTTCGCCTTGGCAAGAGCCAATCGCTTAGCATACTCACAGGGTTCAATTCCCTCAGAAGAAATTGCTGACTCGTCAATATCCGCGGGGCGAACTGTAAATTTATATCCTGCTTCAGCCAGCAACTGTTTCCGGCGAGGTGAAGCTGATGCCAGAACGATGGAAGCCGAAAGACCCATCCCCTACTCTTTCAACTGGACGTGGTAAACTATCTTTCGACAGAAGGTTAGGTACTCCTGCCCGATTTGGTCGAAATCATCGCTTATGTAATATTTGAACAGTTCCGTACCGACGGCACGGTTCCACCAGACGGTTATCGGGATGTTTCTGTCCGCTGCGATTCTTTTGCCTTCTTCTTCGAGCGGCCATTGGCCTTTTAGGCCATCCATCATCAGCTTATAATAATTGCCGAGCCTTTTTCCGTAGCTATCCTCCTTCAGAAATCGCACAAGGGCATAGCACTGGCCATAAAAAGCGGTTACAGCATCCTGGTTCTCCATCAGCGCTTCGCCTGGATTCATACCGACAAGCTGCCTGAGCGGTATCATTTTGTTAGTAGCGAGGGTTTTCTTCAGCGCAGCGAGTCGGCTGAGATTTCTGTTCGGCTCAAAGTAAAATAATCCTCTGTCGTATCTGCTGGCCTCAAAGAGCATTGCGCCGCCCTCGTCGAGCCAGCTTGGCAGACGAAAGGCAAAGTGCCTGCTATTAAATTGGTGCCAGCCTTCATGACCGAGAACAGAAAATGTCCGTTCTCTTCCAATATTATAAGCGACGCACGAGCCGTTCAGATAATAGGCACCGGCTTGTATCTTGCAGTACAGCGGCGCCTGCGGGCCGGTGAAGCTCTTCGTAAAACCCTCCCACTGCTTGCGCTCGGCAAAAAGATAAACACTGAACTTAGCCGCCGTCCCGACCGACTGAGACAGCTGATTGTTGTAGCCGCGGTAAGCTGACTCCACAAATCCCGGAAGCTCGCTGAGCATCAGAGGCTCCAGCAGCGTGGTACGAATTTCGTAATGTTCAGTAGTAATTTTCAGGCCCGGCCCATAATCATTTTCCCAGACCTCAACAGACTTCAGCGCTGGCAGATTCAGCCTTTGCAAATACCCTATCATTCCGGCACAGGTATCAATTCGCTGAGCTTTAGCGCCACCAACCTGAGACTGGCTTTCGAGACAGCCGATGATTGGAATAATGCCCAGCATACAAATCAACGCAAGTCTTCTTGTCATAATAGTGTCTTTCCTGTTTAGATTTCTTTGAATGGTGAGCCGAATACCTCAGCGGTGAACAGGTAAACTTCTGTTTTGGGGTCTTTCCAGGCATTAGCAGACAGACCCGCTTTGTGTGCACAGCAGTACGAGAGAAACTCTTCTTTGCTCCAGCCGGTCTCTGTAGCAACCTGAGGCAGAAAGCAGCCCGAGGTACATCCTCTTTTTATATAGATGCCGTCTATCCCCAAACGTAGCGATAATGGGTCGTCAGTTTTCTTTAACGGTGAGAGGACTGATATCTCGATATCCAAATCCTCCAGCTCTGCAGCGGTAATGGGATTACCCAAGAATCGCGGGTCGGAAGTAGCTGAGGCCGTGGCCATATCAACAATAAGCTCAATGAGCAGCTTGTCGGAGGTAAATTGGCCGATGCAGCCGCGAAGTTCATCCTGGTTCTTTATAGTTACGAAGCAACCGCAGTGGATGTTCAGCTCGGGGTCGTCGGCCTCGACTTTAGGGAGGCGTTTTCGGGTGATGACCGCCTCGACGGTATCGCGGGCAACCTTTAACAGTGTTTGCCTCTGCGTGTCATTCATTCTGCATTCTCAATCGGGTTTTTGCCTTTTTTGCCTTATAACCTCAATCACTGCGGGAAGGATTGAGATTATGATAATCGCAAAGATGGTGAACGTAAAGTTGCGTTTGATAAGGGGAATATTTCCAAAGAAGAAGCCGCCGAAGATAAACAGCGTAACCCAGAGCAGCCCGCCTATCACATTGTAGGAGAAGAACTTCAGATAAGTCATTTTGCCGACGCCTGCGATAAAGGGGGCGAAGGTTCGGACGATGGGTACAAATCTGGCTATGACGATAGTTTTTGCGCCGTATTTTTCGTAGAACCCGTGCGTGCGCTCGATGTGCTCTTTTTTGAGGAACCAGCTGCCTTCGTGCTTTAATATGATTTGGCCAAAATACTTTCCAATGGCGTAGTTAGCGCTATCGCCCAGAACCGCCGCGGCGGAAAGGACAACAAAAAGCGAAGTAACCCTGAGGGAACCCGTGGCGGCGAATGTTCCGAGTGCAAAGAGCAGCGAGTCGCCGGGAAAAAACGGTGTTACCACCAAGCCGGTTTCGGCAAAAATAATAACAAAGAAAATCAGGTAACACCAAATCCCGTAACTTTCTATAATATAATTAAGGTGCATATCAAGATGCATGATAAAATCAATTAAATTGGTAATCGTTTCCATACTTCTAACAATAAGACTGACCTGCTATAATGTCAACAAAGATTGGTGGAAGAATATGAGAGTCGGTGAACAGTTCTCAAAAGCGGGTGATGGTTTGTTAGTTCTGGCCCCAGCCAAGATAAACCTGACACTCCTAGTGGCTGGCAAACGCCCGGACGGCTTCCACGAATTAGAAACCGTAATGGCCAAGGTCAATTTCTACGACGAAATCCTTATCGAAAAAACTAATAAAGCCGGCATTGAACTTGTCTGTAAAGGGCCGCTCTGGGCGCCTGAAGGAAAAGACAATTTAGTTTATAAGGCTGCCGAGGTGCTGCTAAGAAACCACGGCCAATCTCCTAATATAAGAATCACCCTTACAAAAAACATCCCAGCCGGTTCGGGATTAGGCTCGGCCAGCAGTGATGCAGCAGCAGCTCTCCTTGGGCTAAACAAATATTTAGATTTACAACTTCCCCACGCCGAACTTGCCAAACTCGCAACCCAACTGGGTAGTGACGTGGCCTTCTTTTTGGATGGGCCTGTGGCATTTTGTACGGGAAGAGGAGAAAAAATCAAAAAATTAAAGAAGGATTTCGTCTTTTGCGCCCTTTTGATTCTGCCTGATATAAGTGTTTCCACACAAAAGGTTTACGCCAATTATACGCACGAGCCGGCCCTTTATGAAAGGCTTAGCGGTGAAATAAACGGCCTTATCAAAAAAAACAGGGTTGATTTAGTAACCAAAATCTGCGCAAATATGCTCGAAAAAAGTTGTTTGAGCTTATACAATCAGCTCGCTGAGCTAAAGGCAAAGATAGAGTCTTTAGGTGTAAGGCCTTTGCATCTAACGGGCAGCGGCTCAGCGATGTTCTGGGTTTTTGAGGAAAAGGACGAGAAAAAAGCTGACGAACACAAACGCAAACTTGAAGAAATATCGTGCAAAAGCGTTATCGTGAGAAGCACGAGATGGTAAACTTTTAAGCGAGGCAAAGACTATGGAAATCACTGAGGTAAGAGTCAAACTTATGGCTAACAAGGACGACAGACTAAAAGCTTTTTGCTCGATGACGATGGACAATGAGTTTGTGGTTCGCGACATCAAGGTTATCGAAGGTACAAACGGTTACTTTGTCGCGATGCCCTCGAGAAAAATGAGCGACCACTGCGAGAAATGTGGGGGCAAAAACCATCTCAGAGCCAAATTCTGTAACAATTGTGGGGCACAATTGGCGGACAACCGCGCCAGAAGGGATGCCCAGGGCAGAACGAAGCTGCATGCCGACATCGCCCACCCAATTAACGTCGAATGCAGGAAGAAAATCCAGGAAAAAGTTACGGTTGCATTCAAAGAAGAACTTGAAAAATCACAACAACCGGGCTACAAACCGGCTGAAATGGACGAGCCGGACGACGAAATCCCTGAGATAGTCTGAAAAATCAGGCCGGCTCAATTTTTGAGCAGACCCATGTTTATGTGGTAAGGTCCTCAAGGACCTTATCGAGTGCCAGGTCGAGGCGTTCGCGGAGGCCGTACTGACCTTTCGCAAGACGCCGGCGAACATCCAGAATTTTGTCCCTGCGAACCTCCGGCAGCGAAGCAATCCTTTTTAACACTTGGCCGATAGGCGTGGTGCTGATGTTGTCGAGAATCTTTTCCATAAGCAGGTCATCATCAGCAGACAGATTCCGGCCGCTCGGCTCTGCGCCGGCGTTTTGACCTTCGCAACCATTTACATCAAAATCCCGCATCTTAACTACCTTGCTTACTATGCTGCAGGCGAAACCATCCATTTTTTCGTCCGAGAACTGATAACCACTATATATTGTATGCCCTAAATCCCTTGTCGGGCCCCAATGTGCTCTATCAATACTGGTATCGACACAATAATTGCAAAAACTTTAGAAAACTTTGTTTTTTCCTTAACTGCTCTGAAAGGCTAATCTTATGTCGATTTCCGCCCCAAAAATTGGTTATCAGTATCAAAAAATGGCTTTTTCGGAATCCTGCTTTTTCACAAAAGCCCCCCGGCAAAAATCCATTTCGATAAAGCAGTTAATATACTATATGTTGTGTTGACCGCCCCCTGATACAAACATGGTGAGTTTAGTGGTAATAGACAAAATCGATGTCCACCTCCCATTTATCCTTAAGGCCTTTCTTTTGCTGCAATTTCAACTGGGTACACTGCAAGCTGGCCCAGCGGAACTGGAGTGTTGTGAGAAACTCTGAAAATCTCTTTATATCAACCTGTTGAAGAACAATCTTTGCCCTCTGGCTTTTCTGTCCGTCTGTTGAGGTGATGATTGGCCCGGAGCTGAGCTTGTAATCTGCAGAGGGTATCCCGCATAAACTTGCAATCTTTTCAACCACTACCGCATAATCAAACTCAGCATCGCTCTTTTTGGAGCCGGCAAAGTCGAGACGGTCAGGGTCGATATTCAGAATCTCGGTTATTATCGCCTGAACCTTGTCGTATTCAGCCCAGCTCGACTCCCACCTGCGCTGCGCCTGTGGCAGACGCACAGTCCATGTAAGTAACACCCAGCCGGCAGCTATAACAGGAACAGCCATATAGTAAAAAAGCGGATTTCTATAAAACTCTTTTATCATCTTCCACCTAACCACTCTTCGGCGCCACCGTTATGCTGAAGGTATCACGGCCGGCTTTGGAGTCGAGACGCTGCTGCTGCACATCAAGATTGACGCTCTTGAGGGCTTCGAACAGCCTTAGTGTATTATTTCGGTTGGAGGTATCGCCGACAATGTTTATATTCCTGTTTGTAATAGTAATAGTTTCTATATTCAGGCCCGTCTGTGCCGCACATTTGTTAAAGGCCTCGAGTACAAGCGTCAGCTCCGCCGATATGGATTCTTCACCTGCGGTGCCAAATTGACCGCTTTTGACGGCCCTGATACGCCTCAGCTCGTTCGCAAGCATCTTCGAGACGCTGGATGTGGCGGGCACCTTTTTACCGAGCATAACCGCAGAGTACTGCTTTGCGAGTTTTTCATTTAGTCTGTTAATGTCCCTGTTTTTCTGTAACAGCCGCGACTGAAAATACACGCCAATCGCGAGTATAACAATCGCAGCAGACACGCTCAGCAGCTTAATTGTTTTCTCAAGCCGTCGTTTTCTGCCCTGATAGGGTGAAAAATCGTTGCGGAAATTCAAGCTCGGCTGCTTTTCCAGACAACCCAGTGCCGCCCCATAGCAAATCACAAAATCAACCATATCACCACAGTCACCGAGGCTGTCCACATCTGTGCCGGCGGCTTCGGCCAAATCCAGCTCATCGGTCTGGAGGCCGAGCCTGTCGCCAAGCTGTTTGCGATCTACTGAATCCGTAGAATCGAAAACCCTAAGGTGCTCTATCGGCCCATCATCACCGGCAAGGGCAGCCGTCAAGGGCGTCTCCCGCGCCAGCAGTTCGGTCCTGTTCTGTCGGCTGCTGAGCAGAAATGTCCGAGCAGCCAGTTGTTTTTGAGCCGCTGAGAAGAGAATAAAATAACCATTTCGACCCGAAAGCATCCCGTAAAAAGTTTTCCTGCCCTGCTGCAAAGTGACACCAGCGATATTCCGGCGAACAAATCTGGAAAGGCAGTTAATATCAGGCTCAATACTTATCGGGTCAATGTTATTCGCTTGCAGGGCAACAAGTATATCGGACAAAACTTTTCGCTGGGCAATGAAGACATTTAAGCTTGAACCTGCCTGGTCACTCGCAGCTATTTCAAAGGCTATCACAGACTCGCTTATATCCGTCGCAAGGGCCTCTTCGGTGTCGAATCTGATTGTTGAGGCAATTTGTTTCTGGTCCATAAAGTCACTATGAAGCTTATGTTGCATAAACATTGCGCAATCGAGAGCAACCGCAGCTTCGGAAAATTGCAGATGTCTCTCTGCACAGCCGCGTGCAATAAGCTCTGCCAGTGCCCGAGGGGTTGCCTCGGCCCCTTCGAGAGAAACGCTAAAGCAGCCCAGCAACTTTACCCCCTGCGCCTGCGACCCCAGACACAGGACAGTCGCTCTGTCTTTGCTTAAATAAATCCCCAAGTAGTTCTGATCCTGCACCGGCAATCTCCTGAAAAACGCTTCTTCAGCCTGACATTATTGCAACTGTTTGTACTTTTTTGCCATCTTTCGTTAGTGCTATAATCGTCGACGCCTTCGCCACTCCGCTTGTCGCAGTAATTCTAATGGTAAAAAAGCTGCTGGCTGTCGTAATGTAAGGCCGGCACTTTTCAATTGAAGCGGAATATCTGAACAACGACTTCCGCAACTCTTCTATACTTTCAAAAGGTTTCTTTTGTCTTTGCCGTATTATTTCTTCAGCGATTTCCCTGTAATCTCCGCCGAAGGTAAAAGCAGCTTCTAATACCTGCCGGGGTGCGGTATTTATATTAACTCTGTTCGAGCCCCACATTCCCATATACTTCAGGGCCGACTCTTTTCTGCTTTCGCTGACTATTGTCGGCCTGGCGAGCACTTCCGCATCAATTAACGAACTATGAAAGAGCCTCGCAAAATCTGTCGTGTGCACCGTGGCTGGTATGCTCGTCGTCGTCGTTACGGTTTCAGGGACAGGTCTGCCGCGTCGTCCTCTTTGGCGTCTGCCTGCTGCCGGTTGCGGTGCCTCTTTTTTTATCTCTATCGGCTTGAAGTCGAGCTGGAATGACTTTATTTTGCTTACCTGTTGGAATTGTTTACTCATTAAACGGACGTCAGCTTCATTGACATCCATCCATTCGCAGAAGGTCTCAAACGATGCCAGAATCTCTCGTCGGATTTCTTCATTGTCGATTATCGCCCAGCCGAGCGGATATTTTGCATTTTCATCTTCAATTTCAATCCTGACCTTCGCCAAGCCAATCTCGAACTCAACCGGCTCGGTTATAAAAGGCCAGACTGGGCCATACGGCCCCCGTACTGTCAAAGAATTAGGACTATTGATGTCGGCAATACCGCGTACATATAAACCAGCATCATTCACCTCATTTACATCATTAAAATCATTGACGCCGCCAGTCCGATTGGCGTCATAGCGTGTCTCGAAAGCTTTTTCATCGCTCCACTTCTCTAAGAACTCCTGGTATTGCACCTCAGTCATCGCAAAGATGTCTGAGAAGTCCGGCTCATTCGCACGGATAACCAACTGCGGGATGTTTGTATCCCCCAGGGTAGCAATCGCATACTTGACAACCGAGTCACAGGCGTAGCGAGCACTGGCGTAATCTATCATATACCGCTCGCGATGACGCTGGGCCGCGACACGAGCAGTGAGCGCGTAGCCCATCGCTGAAAGTACAACCAGCAGCACCAGCGTAATCAAGAGTACAATGCCCCTGCGGTTTCGTCTATTGCGGTTGTTTTGGCTGTTCGAGTTCAGCACGTTATTTCTCTGTGGCTTTCTCGACAATTTCAAATCCAATTTTTCTATTTTTGTTGACGGCTATAGTTCGGCTGATTTTCTCAGCCTCGGGCACATCGAGGGTGCCGTCTAATTTCTTGAAAGGTTCCGCAAAGGAAACGGCAACTACAATTCCCTGGGGCAGTGAAGGATTCGTCCATCCGTTTACAGAGTTTCCATCCACGCGGGCCTCAATCTTAAAAAAGGTAACGCCGCTGCAAATGGGGACAAAAAGTTCCTTTTCCCAGTTTTCCTTCTGGTCATCGAGGAGCTTATCTTCAGCCGTAATGCCGCTATGGCTCCGGTATAAGATAAGGCCCCTGTCCGCCTCATAGTCGTAATTGCCCTGCCAGACAATTTCCTCGAACGTCTGCTCTTTGTTTTCTTTGTTATAGAAAGTTGTCGAAATCACGAGCTTAGCCGTTTGTAGGCCGTTGACAATCTTATTCTCAATGGTAACTTTCGCGCCTGAGCTGGTCCCGGCCACCCTGTCGAGGTCCTCGGCGATGCGCTGTAGAATCTCAGCCGGCAGACTGACGCTGTCTAACCTGCGCGTAACGCCTGCCGCAGCGTTTTCCGCCCTGCTGTAAATGCTCAGAACAGCAACCAGAATCATCGAGCTGATTGTCAGCGCAGCGAGCACCTCAGCCAACGAGAAACCATTCAGACAAACAAATATCTTAAATCGCTTTTTCATATCGCCTACTATTGGTGTTGCAATCATTCACAGTTAGACGTAAGCAGTTTCCACAGTTCTGAAAAATCCATATTATTGAGCGTATCATTAGGATAACATTTGCCGCATATCCAGACCCCATCACATTGGCTTGCCGCAGGACCTTCTGGCGGTGTGGTTTCAGCACCTTCCTTATCTGGCGGCGACCGACCTGCTTGTGGCTGCTGATTTTCAGACGGTTTGGCTTCAGCGCCTTTCTCATCTGGCGGCGACTGACCTGCTTGTGGTTGCTGATTTTCGGACTTCGAAGGCTGAGCAATCTGCTTAGCGATTTCTTTTTGTACCTGGCTTACTGCTTCTGGCGGTGGATTGCCGTCGTGTTCTTTGTAGAGCTCGAGGTAACCTTTAATGTAATAACCCTCCTTGGTAGTGTGCATGCCATTCTGGACCCATTGCTGAATGGTCTCCACATCAACGCCGACGTAGCTGGCGGCTTCTTCGACGGTCTTGAGAAGCTGGTCTTCTGCCAGTTGCTCGTATCGCTGCTGCAGCATTTGAAGCAGCTGCTCCTTGGTCAAATCAGTCAGCCAATGGGTCAATTTGATTGTTTGCTGCTCGCCTGCCGTATCGGTATATTCGGCTGAGCAAACCGCCTGTATCCACATCCTGTTGGTAACTGGCTCATAAAATGGCTCGACGGTCGTCTGCCACTGAATCTCGGGGTACTTATCACTGGTGCCCATCTCAGCTTTCTCTGAGACTGTGCTCGAAGTAAGCAGGGCCTCCATATTATCGCGTGCGACCTCAAAAGCCTGACGGCGGATAACCGAATCCGCCGCCGAACCAACACAACGGTTTATAACAAGCAGCACACTCGAAGTAACTATCGCCAGTATAATCAAGGCCGTTACAGTCTCCACCAGACTAAAGGCCGTTCTGAGTTTTGAGTTTTGAGTTTTAAGTTTTAAGTTCTTAAAATGGCACATCATCTTTGAATTTAGGCACCAAAAATCCGACATAACCTTTTTTCAATTCGACAATTCCGCTCAGCCGATTGACAATGACCGAATATTCCTGCTCATTGTTGTCGAGCAGCGCGATTTTCCCGCCATACTGCCAGCCTGAGTGTCCTGCCCGGAATTTCGCTCTGCCTTCGTTTGTGTAGTCGCCGTCGTCAAAAAGCACATAAATAACCCGGCAGTTGTCGCCAAAGTTATTCTCAACAATTATCTCCTCCTCCAGAACCTCCGACAAATCCGGTGAAGTGATTTCACGAAGCACATAGTTCTGCTGGCCGATATCAACGATGACCTCATATCTTCTGCCGGTCTCAGCTGCGGCGCTTGCGGCCATTTGCATCGCCGAAACAAAATCCTGTACTTGCGCCTTAAAGCTGTGGCTTGCAAGCAGCCCCGAAAGATTCGTCACTGCCAGAAGCACAAATAGTGATACTATCACAAGTACCACTACCAGCTCGGTCAGTGTAAAAGCAGCTTTTATCTTCGAGTTTTTAGTTTTGAACCTCATAGAATAATCATCTTTATAAAAACAAAAACTCAACACCCAAAACTCAGCACTCAAAACTGAGTTTAGAATGCGTCGGTGCTGTACAGGTCTGCATCGTAGCCCTCGCCACCTTCTTTACCATCGGCACCGAGGCTCTTGATTACAAATGGCTTTCCGCTCTCAGGGAATCGCTCATAGATAAAATCATTTCCCCAGCCGTCTTTTGGGATTTCGGTGGTTTCCAGATAGCCTCCCGGCTCCCAGTTGGTAATGTCACTCGGCTGCTCAACTAGTGCCTTAAGCCCTTCTTCCTCGGTCGGGAATCGTCCTGTATCCATCTTGAACTGATTAACAGCAAAGTGCAGACTCTTCAAGCTGGCCTTGGTAGTAATAACACGTGCCTTGTCGGTCTGGCCCATATAGTTGCGAACAACCACAGCTACAAGCAAACCAAGGATAATAAGCACAGCCATAAGCTCGACCATTGTAAAACCACATTTTCGTTTTCTTCTTTTCTTCTCCATCTCGTCGTTAACTCCTAAATGAAGTTATCAAAATTACTTTACTGTGGATATTCTCAAAATCGGCAGTATCGTCGCATAGGCAATTACACCGATTATCGCAGCCATAACAATTATGATTATCGGCTCGATAGCGGCACCTAACCTTTCAATCACTATATCTGTTGAGGCTTCGAGATTTTCACTGATATCCTTAAGCATTTTTTCCAGTTCGCCGCTTTTTTCACCGACGGCAACCATATGAGCAACGGCAGGGTCGATGACACCGCTGTCCCTAAGCGGCGTCGCGATGTCAGCACCGGCAAGAATTCGTTCACGGGCCTGCTGGATTGCCCGCTTCATAAGGCTGTTGCCGGTTACTTCAGCCACAACCCGAAGTGACTCAGCCATTGCAAGGCCGCTGCCGAGAAGAGTCGAAAGCGTAGAGGCAAACCGCGAAACTACACGCTGCTTTATAAGAGGGCCGAACAGCGGCAGCGACAGTAAAAACCTGTCGCGCAAATTTGCACCTCGCTGCGTTCCGACAAAACGCCTGTAAGCAAAGACAATCCCAAAAACCACTGCGATGACAACCAGCAGCCACCAGCTCGACAGGACGTAACTGACATCCATCAGTCGCTTTGTAATCCAGGGAAGCTCCTGGCCCGTTCTGGCAATCTGCTCAGCTATTTTCGGAATAACCTTCGTCGTCAAAATCATAACAGCCACAAGACAAAACACAATCAGAACCACCGGATATATCATAGCCGTCATCACTTTCGATTCAACACGCTGGCGCTTTTCCATAAAGCCGGCAATAGTGGCAAAGTTGGTCCCCAGTGAGCCGGTAACCTCGCCGACGCGAACCATACTTACATATATCACGTCAAAATAATCACCGTAATCCTTCAGGGCATCGGTTAATGACTCACCGGTAACAACACGGTCACGAATGTCGGTCAAAGCGTTCTTGAATCGCTCCTCCGAAGTCTGCAAGGTAAGAACCGAAAGGGCCTCCGTCAGCTTTATACCCGAATTGAGCAAAGTGGCCATCTGCTTTGTAAAATCAAGTATCTCACTTTTTCTGCTTCTGCCGAGAATTGCAAACAGTCTCGCCCCGCCGCCGGCTCCGGAGCTGACCTCTGTGATGGACGTAGGGTGGATACCGCGGACCCGAAGCTGCTTGCGCGCAGCGTATGCACTCTCGGCCGTCACCGCCCCATTAGCCTTTTTACCGTCCGATTCTATGGCTGTGTAATGGTATCTCGGCATAATCAAAACTCAAAACGTAAAGCGAAAAATGTAAAACCATAGCGTAAAATTCAAAGGTTTTAAGTTTTGCACTATGGTTTTTAGCTTTTAACTTTGAATTTTACACTTCACATAATATCTGCCTGTGTTACTCTCAACACTTCTGCGATGGTTGTTATCCCGGCAAGGACCTTTCTGGCTCCATCCATTCGCAGCGTTTGCAGTCCCGCATTCAGGGCAGCTCTTTTTATTGTGCCGGCGCTTTCCCGTTTGTATATCAGGTCCTGAATCCCCTCGTTAACGGGCATCAGCTCATATATACCTGTTCGGCCGTGATAACCCGTCTGAAAACACTTATCACAGCCTGCGCCGACATAGAACTTATGACCTGAGCCGTTTTCCCCAAGGCCCAGCTCTCTCAATTCGTGTTCGGTTGGATGGTACTCCTCTTTGCAATCAGGGCAGACCTTTCGGACCAGCCTTTGCGCCATTATGGCAATAAGTGACGAGCTTGCCAGATAAGGCTCAACTCCCAGGTCCAGAAGCCTGCTGACCGTGCTGGCCGAGTCGTTCGTGTGGACCGTGCTGAAAACCAGATGTCCGGTCAGCGAAGACTGTATCACCATACGGGCCGTTTCAATATCTCGAACCTCGCCGACCATTATAACATCGGGGTCCTGGCGAAGCACATGTCTTAACGCGTTTACAAATGTCACGCCCTTCTTCGAGGCCACCTGCATCTGGCTTATGCCTTCAAGCTGATACTCGATTGGGTCTTCTACGGTCATAACATTTTTCTCAGCCGAGTTAATGCGATTAAGGCAGGCATAAAGTGTCGTGGTTTTTCCACTGCCGGTGGGGCCCGTCACAAAAATGACGCCGTGTGAGCGATTGAGCAGCGAATCGAACTTCTTCAAATCGTCCTCCCACAATCCCAGCTCATCGAGCGTAAGCAGGCCGGTGCTTTTATCCAGCAGTCGCAGAACGCTTCGTTCGCCATAGCTGGTCGGCACGGTGCTGATACGCAAATCGACTTCGCGCTGGCCTAATCGAACGCTGCAACGGCCATCCTGCGGCATTCGCCGCTCGGCAATATCCATACCCGCCATAACCTTGATACGAGAGACAATCAGCGGCAGAACATTTCGGTTCAGGCTCAGGGTGTCGTACAGGATACCGTCTATACGGTACCGAATCTGTATCTTATTCTCGTAAGGGTGAACGTGAATGTCGCTTGCCCGAAGCTGCAGAGCACGAAAAAGAATATCGTTGACGAGTCTGATAACGGGCGGGCGATTGACAACATCGAGAAGGTCATCCGAAGTAGCTACCTCATCAACCAGTTTGTCTAAGTTTTGCGAATCGAGTTCTTCAGCCACCTCTTCGATGACTGTTGTCCTCTGCTCGTAGGCAACATCTAT
>Ga0315282_10000449_pt1 | contig 81682 bp, 86 predicted proteins | sample YL17G07_20_MG_FD_203693 | JGI IMG/M metagenome (GOLD analysis project Ga0315282, IMG submission 203693) | Sediment microbial communities from Yellowstone Lake, YNP, Wyoming, USA - YL17G07_20 | ecosystem: Environmental > Aquatic > Freshwater > Lake > Sediment | place: USA: Wyoming | collected...
CGTTCCGTTCACTTGTGGGTCAAGACTGGTTTCAATCCACGCCCGCGCGCAGCGGGCGACATGATGACGCAGCAAAGGAACTGAAGGAATACATGTTTCAATCCACGCCCGCGCGCAGCGGGCGACCCCATTCTCTATCTTGCCGGCAAGACGCTGGTGGTTTCAATCCACGCCCGCGCGCAGCGGGCGACGCGAATCACAAGCCGACCGCGCGAACTGTCCAGCAGTTTCAATCCACGCCCGCGCGCAGCGGGCGACACCCCCCGCATTGAAAGATCTCGCTATGGAGTTCGTTTCAATCCACGCCCGCGCGCAGCGGGCGACTCTCTCACTCTCCAACGAAGTGCCAGTCTGGATTGTTTCAATCCACGCCCGCGCGCAGCGGGCGACGTATCGCTGCTAAAATACTCTTCGGTGAGCCGAGTTTCAATCCACGCCCGCGCGCAGCGGGCGACGGTAAACCTGCCCTTGAGCCACGAAAGTGCTTCGCGTTTCAATCCACGCCCGCGCGCAGCGGGCGACTACAAGAAACCTAACTTATCAAATCCAAACAGATAAGGAGATGCGTTGCGCGAACGTGCACTCAGTTATCACTCTGCCAATTGTCAAAGAGCGGTCTATTTCTGCAACTCCGTTCTTAGCAGATTATTACAAGTATCGCGAACCATCCAGAGAATTTATGAGTGCTGGAGGTTCGCGGAAGTTCTTTTCAAACGATAAGTGGTCCCTCCGGGTCATAGGTCGGTTTTGCACCGACGTGCTCTACTCTTCTCTGCCAATTCTTGCCGAGGAAGTAGAAACGCAGACTGTCTTCTTTTGGGTCTATTTCGTCCGTCAATTGTTGGCGCAGTGTAGCCCACTGCGCAGGGTCAACCAAACACTCAAAGACGGAGTTTTGCACTCGCTGACCGGAGTTCTCACACAACTTTGCCACACGCCGGAGCCGTTTGCGGCTCTTTGCTGTCTCGGTGTTCACATCGTATGTCACCAGCACTAACATATAACCTCACTTCCAAATAAAAGGGGGATAACCGTCTAGGTCACCGCGCAAGTAACGGGCAAGAAGCATTGCCTGCAAGTGAGGCAACAGCCCAACCGCCACTTTTTCACCCAAGAAGGGGTGCTGGATTTCTTCCTGTTTTCTCTTCTGATAAGTAACAAGTAATTCTTTTCGCGTAGCGTCGTTCATTAGGACTGCGCCTGTTTCTGTTTTGCGGAATCCGTCTCCTCTGATTTGCTGCAAGTTGATAAGTGAAAGAGTCAATCTGTCGGCGAGGAAGGGACGAAACTCTTCCATAAGGTCAAGCGCAAGACCCGGACGCCCCGGTCTGTCGCGATGCAGGAACCCTACTGCGGGGTCAAGTCCGACTCCTTCAAGCGCAGAGGCGACGTCGTGGGCAAGCAGCGTGTATAGGAACGAAAGCAGCGCGTTCACATTGTCAAGAGGTGGACGTCTGGAACGTTCGTGAAAATAGAAGTTCTCTTTCTGCGCAGTAATGAGGTGGTCAAAGACGTTGAAATAAATTTGAGCCGCTTCGCCTTCGTGTCCTCGCACAGTGTTGAGAGGAACAGGTTCCTGTAAGTCATCCAACAGATGAGCCAGGCGCGCAGATGCTTCTTCCAGAGCAGCGGCATTCAGGTTCTCAGAGTGGTCACGCAGGGCGCGAAGAAGAACTGTGCGGCTGTTTGCGATTTTGGCGACCACGATTGCACGCGCTATATTGGAAGACGCTTTTTCGTCGTCAGCGCGGCGGTATTGTTCTCGCCGCAGCAGGACGTTACCAGAGACCGGTCCCTCAACACGCGCCCAGAACTTTCCGTACTCACTCAAGAAGGAGATTGCCACATTGCGTTCTCCACAGAGTTCCATAAGCGGGGGGCTGCACGAAACCTGCCCAAAACAGACAATACCTCCGAGAGTGTGGATTGGCACACGCAGTTTCGTTTCGTGCTCCACTCGGACGAGAACAGTCTCGCCCTCGCGCGAGAGATAGGCGCCCTGAGTAGTTACGAAGAGTGTATTGAGAAGATGCTTCATATCGGTTCTTCCTTGTTTTCTCTCTTGGTGCTGGCGATAGTATCTGCCAAGTATTTCCTGGCGCTTTTGCGTCCGTCTGTAGCACGCGGCAGACAGAGAGACAGCAGTGAGCACTTTTCGCACTTCTTTTCGTATTTTGCTTGAGGAGTTTTTCCTGCTCGGATGAGTTCGTGCAGCCGCGAAGCAGCGGCTTCTGTTTTTGCTCGCAGACCTGGACTGAAAGCCACGTCAAAGCGGCGCTGCGATTTTCCGTAGAAGAGCGCTCCTGCAGGAATGCTGGAATGCAGCATTTCTTCCAGACAGAGCGCCTGCGCGCAGAGTTGGACTTCAAAACTCTCTTCGTGGCGCAGGATGCCGCGCTTGTATTCAACAGGAAACGGCAGCCAGATTCCCGCAATGCCTTCTAACTGCACTCCCGCTGGTGCTTGTGCTTTCTCGTCACCATCTTGCACGCGATGAAACTCTACCACATCCGCTTTTCCTGATAGTCCGAGCCGCAGGGAACGCAGGCGCAGTCCACGAACGATGCGCACGTCACCGCGGGATTCCACAGGCGTTTCTGCATCCACTTTCTGATGCAGGTAAGTGCCCTCAATAGTGAAGAGGTTATCTTCCCAGACGCCTTCCAGATGATGCAGCGCTGCGCGGCGCTTGCAGAAGACAAAGTCAGAAAGCGCCGAGACAAGGAGCAAATCATCTTCGTCAATCATAGCATTACTTTCCGTTGCGCATTCCGTATTTTGGGGTTTCTCACACAACTGAACCATATTGTTGATGCTTTAGAACCTGAAGGACGCCTGCCATATACCCCAGAAATTCGTCATAGAGAAGATTCCACTTATACAGACCGGGCAGCAGAGCAAGTTCTGTCAAAGCGCCACCTGGAAGACATTTCCGTCGCCATATTTGGACGCTCTGAGATTGAAGGACAATGCGGTCAACTTTCTTGTGGGCTTCTAAGTCGTTTATTAGATTGGTCTCGACTACGGCGGTTACTGTATCGGAGTCAATTACCTTGAACTTATCTGTGACAGATGGGAACTGAAGGTTAGTTTCAGCCTTGAGGATGTCTTGGGATACTTGTTTCAGTCCTACTTGCCTAATTTCTCTTCGCATTCCTTCCGTGCAAAACTCTGGAGCGACTTTACTCTCCCGAAACAGTTCGCCCAGAATGTCCGCAGACGCGTCGAAAGAGGGGTTTTGTTTGAGGAATAAATTGTGTTGGAGTTGGAAATCCCAGACCTGCGCGTCGTTATATTCCCCGTGGCGGTTTACCCTGCCGCCAATCTGAAGCAGGCTATTTAGACTGCAGCGTTCACGCAAACCTGTACGGAAAGAGAGGTCAACACCTGCTTCCACGCAGGAGGTAGCAACCAATGTCCAATCGCAATCCTTCGTGTCACTTAACCTTTTGATGACTCGTCTGAGTGTAAGATTCCGGTCGCGAGGACAAAGGGATGTCGAAAGATGCTCAACTGAGTGGCGCCCTGCGACTCGCGCGAGTTCCGCGGCGATAACCGCAGCAGACTGGATAGTATTGACAATTAGCAGCCGTGGTCCACTGAGTTTAGGTAACCACTCGGTCAAGTCTTTCAAACTTAGGCCATTCTCTTGCGATGTGAATTTAACGCGGCTATGTTCATATTTTAGCGTACTACTCTTATCACTGTCTGAAATCAGGTCAGGCAGAGATGCTGGAGGATTGGAGAATTCTTCGAGTTCCCAAAAGCGATTGAGAGAGCCGGAGCCAAGGACCAGATGACATCCCCATTCCAAGCATAGTTTCTGCAACCACTCCCACGCTTGCGGTAAAAGATGGGATGGAAGCGCAGCGTGGGCTTCGTCTATGAAAATTGCTGAGCCTGGGAGGTTATGCAGTTTTCGGAGTGCCGCAGGGTGGTTACTGGCAAGCGTCTCAAAGAATTGGACTGCTGTCGTGACCACAATAGGGGATTCCCAAAGGAATGCGAGGGGGCGAGAAGCAATGTCGTCAAATTCTGCTCTGTGATGGTGCGCAGCTACTACATTTTCTTTGTTTTCTTGAGGAAGAACTAACGCGTTGCGATAGACTTCCACCGACTGGTCAATAATATTGGTGAACGGTAGGACAACAAAAATTCTGCGAAGCCCTTTTTTAGCAGCCGCCTGAAGCAGATGAGCCATTACTGCAGTCGTTTTTCCTGTGCCTACGGGAGCATCGCATGCGTAAAGCTGGGATTTGATGTCTGTGTCTCGGCATCTTTTGTAGACAGCATTACGCAAACAGGTCCGTTTATCCTCTTTTGACTTGCCAAGCGAGCGGACATACTCATCCAATTGGTTCAAGCGCTCTTCCGCATTCAAAAGCAGGGACTGGTGAGGCTCTGGAGCTCGGTTGTCATGGTGAGCAGCGTCATAGTGGTCGGCATCTACGAGGCACGAAAGTGCAACGCGAAAGACGAGAGGGGTAAGAAGCTCTGTCTCACACCCGCTACCCTGACTTACGGCTGACGGAACTTCTTTTTGGTGCATTTTCAAGTATTTTGTAACTTGCTGATCAGAGATATGCTTGACAGAATCGTCTCTGAGAACATACCCGGCTTTTCTGGTTCTCTGCTCCTGAAAGTCTGGCAGGCCGATATGGTGAGCATAGACCAGAGCCGCCGAAAGCAAGTTCTTCTGGATTAGATGTGCTACTCCTGCGTCTACGTGGTTTAGAGGCAGTCTTTTCTTTGTAGAGGATGCCAAAACTTCCTGATTATCGTCGTGAAGTTTTCCCAAGTCGTGGAATTCGGCGGCAAGGCAGACTGCTTCCAATAGGAGACGCTCGCCGTGTTTTGGCGCGTACTTCGCAACCTCACGCGCACTCTTGTCTGCCCGGTCTATTACGTTGGCAACGTGCTCCGCATAAGGTTGTGCCCGGACGCCTGATTCTGGATTGGCGCTATGTGCTAACGGTTTCATAGGACACCATCATCAGGTCGTCAATTTTGCTTATCTTCTGCTGCAATTGCTCTGGTAGTTTTGTGGGCACTTCGTATTCCTCCCACGACTTTGACGGTCTTTCAGGGTCGCCCTTTTTCTTTGGCATCAGTGCTGCAATAAGAGCAAAGTCATTGCAGGAGCCGAGCATCGACCTGTGTTCAATATACCAGGCATGGCGGATGCTGACAAACGGCCGTATGTAAGATGCTGTATGAGGATAAGCGTACGGAATTATGCGCAGCAGAACTTCAATATCTTTTTTTGTGCACCCAGACTTGACTGCTGCGGTCGGGTTGACGAAGAAGGGCATACAATAGACACCATGCTGAACAATCCGATACGCCAAGGGCGCCATCCCGCGGTCTTTTCCCTCTTGCACACCGGCTTTGTTGGTATTGGTCATTCGCTCAATCAGAATCGGCGCCACAGAAACGCCCAGTCCAAACTGAACGACTCCAGTTCTGATAAACGTTGACATCTCTTCTTCGAGAAAAGTATTGCCGAAGATTCTGCCATCCCAGTATTTGCCGATAAATTTGTTTTCCTTGATGTCCTTCTGAACTTCTTTCCTATCACGCCCCCGGCTCTCAAGGATGTGGAATTCGTTTTCTGGCAGACTCAGGTCTTTCTGAATCTTCTTCCAGACTGGCCCCTGTTTGTCCTCTATGAGGTCTCTCACCTTGCGTTTGAAGGAGACAGGAGAGATCTCGCCTCGCCCGTCTGGCCTTTGCCGAGGGTCGCTCTCTCGGTCAGGGTCACCATTAGGATTAGAATTTACTACCTCAATTACAAGCAAGCCGGTAGATCTGCGGATCTCATCTTTGTTTGCACTTCCGTTATTCATTTGAATTCTCCTTTCCCTCGCAAGAGATATTGGAATCATCAGGGTCATTTTCGAGGTGCGCAAGGTAACCTAACAGGACTTGAGCCTTGATTTCGTCACTACATCTGTCAGGGAGAGTTTGCCGGCTGATTGCGGATGCAACTTTGTCGAGTTGCTGAAGCGTCCATTTTGCCAGTCCAACATCGTTGCCTGTTGCTGTGTTCGCCCATGCTTGATAAACAGCAATCCTTTCTGATAGCCGGGCTATCGCAGCAACTGGATTGTCAAGTGCAGTTGGCACTATGGCGTTGCCAATCAACTGGGGCGGCAGAGACCCCTTACGCATGTGCTGGCAGTATTCCTTGTGAAGAATATCTGCCAACTTGAGCATTTGTCCAACCAAAAAAGGCGCTGTGTACATATAACCTCCTTTCGCGATATTCAGTTTGAATAGCAACAAACCGAGGATACTTGGTAGAAGTTGTATATCGTTCCTTTTATTGGGGTAGTATGGCACGTGGGGTTTTCCATCACGGCGGTGGTCGGCATGGCCCGCCGCGAGAAGCAACCCTCTTGCGTTAGTAACTGCCAGATGAAGAGCCCTTTCCAAGGTTGCTTGAATGTTAGACGCGCTTTCAATCAAGATGTCAATCCCCTCTCCTATCTCCAGCCCATGGATAGCGGACTGCTTCACAGCATCACTATCTTGATAATAAGCCGTATTCAGGCATCTAATGGCTTCAATTGGGAACGGGATGTCAGGCTCAATCCACCGTTGCTTTTCTTCGGTGCCCAGGTTCAGTATCAACTTCGGGATATTCCGGCAACCGCATTGCCAACGTTGCGCAGCATTGATGATGGTTCCGGGGGCGTACTTGCTGCTTACGAGAACTTTGGTTCGCCAACCATCGGGTTTTGTAAGAACAAAAACGGAAACTTCTGCGTCTGGACAGGCTTTGGTAATTCCTTCTAATGCTTTTACTACGCCTGAGGCACAGAGCCCGAACTTCGCTTCTTTGCCAGACATTGTCTCGCCTGAGAATAATTGCGCAAGTTCAGGAGGGTCTCCTGACATCTCTGAAGGATAAGCGAATAGGATTCCTCTGATAAGCCCCTTACCTGACACCTCCGCCCAGGTTCGCCCTTTTCGTTCATCATTGCCGAGCCATTCCAAACCGTCCTTCATAGATTGTCTTATGGTTCCCCCTGCTGGAAAACTTTTTGCATCAGTACGCCCGTATCTACTCTGGCATGGAATCTCGCCACTCATGGCCCGCAGCTTGACATCGCCGAGTATCGGAATTCTAACGCTTGGAAACTTCTCGCCGGAGTCCTTGTCTGCAAGTGGCTGTCCAAAGGCATCAGACCGAAGTACTGCTGGATGTAAGGTCTTGGGCATCAGTTGTCCGTTTACCCATTCTTGCACTTTCGGGTGATTAGCAGGATAGGGAAACGAAGAGCGGTCAGCCAATTCAAGTATGATCTGCACCTCCCCGGGTTTCTTCTTCTTGCTATTCTGTGGCACGATTGCGTTTTTCTCACTATCTGTAAGTTTTCCGATGCCGCTCTTTATGCCCTCGCACAGCTTGTCGGCGCAGAGCAACTCCGCCCGTTTAACAAGTTCTGACATTGCCATGAAATTCTGAGGGATTCCACTCAGGTCTAACTTGCTTGCCAAGCCGGCGGACTTAAGGGATTTGTCAATCTTCTTCTTCCTACTCCTACTACAAGTGCCAGATAGTGGCGGTACGTTGAATGCAGGGAACGAGATTCCCGCACTCTCTTCCCACTTCCTAAGAGATTTTACCTTGTCGTCTGGAACTTTCTCCAGCGATTTCACTTCACCTTTGTTATCAATGAGCACGTAGAAACTCGTCCCCTTCCGAGCGGGCTTGTAGTTCCTGTGCCAGGACTGCCCGCTGATACTCGCGCGCTTAAGCGATTCGCAAAGACAAAACAGTTCATTAAGCATAGCACAATACCCCCTTCTCAATCTTGACCTGCTGCATGAATTGGGGCAGCCACTCAGATTTTTTGCCATCAGGGAAACAGGTCTTAATCATGCTGGGTACAATGATATTTATTTCTTCACAAACTGATGTCTCCGGGCGAAACGGTCCAACATAGTCAGGCGTAAACTCCTTCCAGCCTAAACAAGGGACGTAAAAGAATTCGCCTCGCTTCAGTCGACGCTCAAATATCTCCTTGTATGCGTGAGCGCCATTTGTTGTCCCAATCCTTTGCAAGCCGGGACGCCCGTGCAACACGTATTTGCTTGGGTCGGATTGAATGCTTGCATAGAGCCTGTAGCAAACGTTTACAAGTACAGAGGCAATAAGTTGATAGCCACTCCCCTTTTTCATGACTCTGCTTTTCCGAAGTGGACCACCATAATTTGTTGTATACGTATGATAGACAACAGGGTTGCAGATTTCTACTTTCGTCGGCACAATCTCCGCCCATTGGCTCCACAAGATGCATTCAAAGATACCCTTTACCGCAGCAAACGTTGGCGCCGGATAACTAACTGGTGCGTCGCCAGTGTCTGGCCTGGTCCATATTGCTGTCGGTCCAGAGATTTCCAACGAGACGATATATTGTTCCATATCTTACCTCCTTCTTATCGCGTTATCTTGGCCGTTCATCGCTGCATTTCTACAGCGACGAAGCATTGCCATAAGAGACAAAAAACCTCTGCGGCAGAAATAACTACCGCAGAGGTTTTACTTTTTTACAGTCCGGGTTCCCCCTCCAACACGGGACTTCGCCGATCTACATATATTTTTATCTCCTTCTTAAGAAAAGTCAATAAAAATTTTCAGACACTATGCCGCGTGAATTCCGTCCTTATCTTGCCACCACGCGAAGTCGAAGATATCGACAAGCGCATTAACGGAAAAACAGGGAAGGGTTACACAATTTGCGCACGGTAGCGCAGACGAAGTCTCTGACACGTATGTGGCGAGTCGGTGCTACCGGTCGCGCCCTGGCGCAACCTGCGCGCACCGGGGCGCAATATTCTGGGAGTCTTCGCTGTGCCGGTGGTCTCACGCCCGTAATGTCTTTGACACGGCGGGCGCGGGCCACATAATGTGGAGGCTGTGTCAGAGGCCCCGCAGAGAAAGGTTTCCGTTGCTGTAGGAACACACAGCGCTCTCACAGAGGCTCCGACGTCTTTCACCGAAGGTGAAAGCAGTCCTGAAGCACCTCTTTTCAAAAAGGGGCCATATATATACACAGACAGTTCAAGAAGAGCATCGCGCGCGAGTTATAGGTCAAATGGCGAGCATTTACTTGCAAGGACAGTGAACAGTCGAGCCGAAGTAGAGGATATCAAAGGGCGTAATAGCTGTGAAGGGCAAACACTCAACACTAAATGAAAGTTTAATTCGGTTCATTCACTACCGTACCGGGCAGGTCCCCACGCAAAATGTTACCTGCCTTATAAGTGGATTTCGCGGGTACTACCGTAGCACCACAGCTTGGACATTTCGCAATTTTGGCCCAACAGTCCTGACAAAAATATTTGCGGCACACTGTACACCGATTGACCTGCTGATTTTCCACGAAATCTTTGTTGCAACTTTGGCATTTTTTCGTCATGTCACTACCTCCCACTTCGATTGAGGTCAATCCTATTCATTATCCGACATTTCCAAGACGAACCTTGTCTACGACCGTCGCAGACCTTCAACAGTACGTTACCACAATGATAGGCTTTGGTGCAAGCAATGACCTGACTGAGGTTTTCTTTTTTCGTATGATGGAAACGTCAATTGCTCTTCTCTCTGCAAAATACTTATCACTCTTACCCGATGGTTGGTAGACTGCCCCAGGCCTATCAAACCTCGCAACGCCCAACCATCCTCCTTCGCCCATTGAGGAATTATTATGTCAAGCCAGATCAGAAAGCCGCCGTCCTTCAAAACCCGCGAGCACAGGTGAACTACCTTCTTCCTGTTCACCTTCTTGCTCACGCCGTATTTCAGATGGTTCTCCCCGTAGGGCGGATCCGCGATTACAAGGTCAAAGAAATTCTCAGGGACGCGTCTGTCAAGTTCCTCGGCATCGGTGATAAAGTCGGGTCTCACGCCGGGAGTCGGCTCTGGATTGATGTCCAGCGAGAAGAGGTTCTTTCCGTTGCCTCTCAGCGTGCCGGAAAACAGATGCAGGACGGTTCCTTTTGACTCTTCAGGAAAGAGAAGTTCAAGTCTCTTCAGGTAAGAAGGCGGATACGCGCCGTAATAATACGCTTTGCCCCTTGTCGCGTTGTACCATCGCCCAATTAGCCAGAAGCCATAAACAGCGCCGTTGTGCGCCACAAGCGGTGAAAAGTTTCCTCTGCTGTTATTGTAGTTCTCTATGTCCACTGATTCTCATTTTGTGAACACCAAGATGTATTCGTGAACCTTCCCCTACCATTTTCTCTGAACGTTCTGCGAGGACGCGAACAGGGCGAATGGAGAACGAGTCCGCAGAGAGAACCGCAGGTCGACCGCAGAAAAGAGCGCAGAGTTCTTAGACGCAAAAATGGCGGTGTCACCTTCGCTGACAGTGAGCGCCTATCTCCTTCTTCTTTTCAATCCGACCTCTTCTGGAAGACTCACTCAAGAAAACGCGCCTAAAAGCCAATTGCAGAAAGCGTGCAATGCTCACGGCAGTCGCACTATCCCTCGCGAAGGCCGCAGATGATTTTCCTAATCTTCCTCTCCATCATCTTCTTCGCTGGAATCCTCTTCTATTTCTTCCGGCTCATTTTCGTCTTCAGATTCAGCTTCCTCTGAGGCAAGCCACTCAAGAGCCAGTGAGGGGGCAATCCTGTAGTGTGAGCCCACCTCATAGACTGGCATCCCCTCATGAATCAGGCTGTAAACCTTTCTCGTCGACACGTTCAAGCGGTCGGCAAACTCTTCTACCGTCAACAATGACTCGTCCATATCAGTCCCTTCCTTTCTCAAAAAAACTATGCTCTGCAGCCCACCGTGAGCTGCAGGTTCTTCTTTTTGTAAATTCTTGAGCGCGGTCAGACAGCACCACATTCGCTCATACGACACAGACGATTTCAAAGCGCATTCGTCAAGTCGATTTCAAGGAAGTGAGCGAAAAGAGTTCAAATATCGTCGCAAAAAGGGCTGCTAATAGTTACAATACTCCAGTAAACACCGGACTCCGAGGACTAAAGAAATGAACAGAGCTGGTGAGAGTTCTGACAAAGAGTCAAAGGAAGACGTGGACAGTTCATCCAGAGGCGGGCACTTTGATTCAGAACAGCAAGACAATGCTCTTGGAGAATGGCTCAACACCAACCGAGAGAAAGTTATCACGAAACTAATACACGAAACACATTGCTCAAAACACGATGCTGAGGACGTCTATTCCGAAGTTAGCAGCAAACTAATAGAGAAGGTTAAAAAGCGAGATGAATCTGAACAAGCCAAGATAATAGAGATGTTACGTGAGCCTCAACGATTTGTTAGGTATGTTTGTAAGGCTGTGAAACGGAAACTGTTGGATTTGAAGCGTTCGGAAAAGAGCCGCAAGCACCGGGAATTGGAATCGGCAGGAGTAGTTCCTATAGGAGAGCAGAAAAAACGCGCACGCACCAAAACCAGAAAGCCCTCTATCTTTGCAGGTGAACTCCACGTGGTGCCAGAAGAAAAGAAGGACGAACTTGTTCAAGCGTTGGGCAAAGGGAACGAGAAAACCGTTATCACTTGCGAAGAGATTGCAGAGAACAAAAAGCCCTCTAATCTACTCCAATATAACACTATCTTCATCTGGTCGTGGTACGCGGGGTGTAAAGAGCCGGAGTTGCCACCGGGTAAGGAGTCAGGGTATTCTCGGTTCATACGGCTTCTCACAGACCTTTACACAGTTCCACCTCTACGGGCAATAACTGTGTTGCTCCCTCACAGCCGGTTCGAGTTTAAGCCTGTTAAGGAGCCTCTGAAGGAAGGTGATTGGCAAAGCAATTGGGTTTATATTGCGAACGCCACTACTTGTGCATTGTTGCGATGGTTGTGCCCCGGCTTGGATTTCTACCAGTGTCCACAAAGTTTACAGGTGAGTTTGATAAGAGTAAAAACCGTGGACTGCACGGAATCCCCAAAATACCAAAAAGAATTATTCGCAACAGATGCAGAGAAAGATACTGCGAAGGGTAAAAAGCCTGGATTGCACGGAATCGCCAAATACTTTGAACGTCACTCACCAAAGTCTGACGAACCAGCGTTCTGGGAACTTGCCGTTCCGCATAGTATGAAAGCCGGACTTACACCTCTTGCTTGGCACGACCGGATAGAGGGACAAGACGTTCCGGTCGCACTGCGGCTGCAAATTGGTCAAGTAGTGCTAACCATCTTGCCTTTCAATCGAGCAGAAATTGAAAAAAATGATACAAATTTTATCCGCTCCATCACCCGTGCTGCGGTGCTTGTTGAGAAGAAAAACGTGACTTCTTAGGGCAAATCCGAATAATTTCACCCTCCTTTTTGGCAATTTCACCCGCTAATTGCCTGATTCCGCGCCCACTTTCCTGAAGATCCGCCTGCTCCGTTGTTATCTGTGCAGGATGAGGATGTGCGACGCTTGTGTGTGAACCGGGCGACAAAATGCGGTCGGCACACTTTCTCAATCAGCGGCTTCGTTCCACTTCCTTTCTTTAGAGTAGAGGATGGGATTCGGAGCCAAGCCCCTACAAGGCGAGGCACTGCAAAGCAGCGCAGCGAGGTGAGATTTGGGTGAACGAAAAAACTCTGATGGTTGTTTAGCTGCGGCGCTGCGGGCGCTTGAACTGGGGTTGAGACCGATTCCGGTGGGGAACGATAAGAAGCCTCTTGTGCAATGGAAGGTTTTTCAAGAACGCCCGCCAACTGAAGAAGAAGTAAAAGGGTGGTGGCGGGACTTCCCGAGCGCCAACGTGGCAATTCTCACAGGCACAGTAGGGGGCCTGACCGTTCTTGATTTTGACCCTGGACACGCTCCTTTTCCTCCCGACGGCTGCGAACTACCAACTGGATGCGTTGTAAGCACCCCGCGCGGTGGGAAACATTACTATTTTAAGCACATCCTGGGTGCGAAAAACTCTGCGAGCAAATTGGCGCGCGGAATTGATGTCCGCGGAGAAGGCGGGTATGTGGTTATCCCGCCGAGTGTAGTCAACGCGAAGCCCTACACCTACGAGGTAGGCTCTTTAGATGATGCGCTGAGGACTGAAGCCCCTGTTTGGTTGCTGAACGCGTTACGCAGAAGTGCTGACGCCCCGCCGGTTGTTACGCCGGGCGGAGAGCGGATTCCGAAAAGTCAGAGGAATGCAACGCTAATTTCGTTGGCAGGGACAATGCGGCGGCGTGGTATGACTGAGGAATCTATCCTCTCGGCGTTGCTTGATGAGAATATACTGCGATGTGACCCTCCGTTGGAAGAAGAAGAAGTTCGGAAGGTCGCTGCCAGTGTTGCCCGATATAAGCCGCGTGAAACAAGTGAGTCCGGAAGAAAGTCGCAAGCGGACCGCTTAGTTGCAATGGCGCTTCGTAACGGCATAGAACTCTTTAACGACCAATACGGAGAGCCGTTCGCGCGAGTTCGGGTCCAGAACCACAAGGAAATACTGAGCCTGAAGGGCAGGAACTTCAAACGGTTGATTGCACACCTGTTTTGGCAGGAAAAGGGAAAGGGACTAAGCTCGGAGGCACTCAAAACTGCGCTAAACGTGCTGGAAGGGAAAGCCATCTTTGAGGGACCCCAGCATAAATTACATAACAGAGTGGCCATTTTGGATGGCGCAATATACTATGACCTCTGCGACCGAGACTGGCGAGTAATAAAGGTCACTTCTCAAGGTTGGCAGATTATTACCGACCCGCCCATTTTGTTTCGCAGATATTCCCACCAGCAACCTCAGGTAGAACCCGCCTCTGGTGGAGATTTGCGAGAAATACTGAAGTTTCTCAATTTACGAGACCCCGCGCAGCAACTGCTTTTGATGGTTTATCTTGTCTCCTGCTTTGTGCCTGATATTGCTCATCCAATACTCGTGCCCCACGGCCCCCAAGGATCTGCGAAGACAAGTTTTCTCCGCATCATTCGCCGCTTGATAGACCCGTCAGTTACGGATACTCTGAGTTTTGCCGCTACCTACAAGGAGCTTGTCCAGCAGTTGTGCCACCACTGGGCTCCATTCTTTGACAATGTTAGCTATGTGTCTCCTTTAGTGAGCGACACACTGTGCCGGGCAGCCACAGGAGAGGGGTTCTGCAAACGCGAGTTATACTCGGATGATGAAGATATCATTTACCAATTCAGGCGCTGTGTCGCTCTGAACGCCATCAATGTCCCTGTTCAGGCACCTGACATACTCGACCGCTGCCTACTCTTTGAACTAGACCCTATTCCTGAGCAACAACGCAGGACTGAGTCAGAAATTTGGCGCAATTTTGAGAGAGTTCTGCCATTACTATTTGGCGCTGTCCTGGACGCGTTGACTAAAGCGATGGCTATCCAACCCTCAATCTCCCTGAGGACATTGCCGCGGTTGGCTGATTTTGCTGTGTGGGGTTGTGCAATCGCAAGGGCACTGGGCTACAGTCAAGATGGTTTCCTTGCAGCCTTTTATGAGAATGTTCAGGTTCGTAATTGCGAGGTTTTGAGTAGCAGCCTCGTTGCCACAGTAGTCTTGGATTTTTTGGGAGAACGCGAGTCTTGGAAAGGTTCGCCTTCTGAGCTGTTTGCACAACTGGGCGAGGTAGCGGAGAAGCTCAACATCAACACCAAATCCAGTTCTTGGCCGAAAGCGGCGCACGTGCTTACACGGCGCTTGAATGAGATTCGTCCGAATCTCGCGGCCGAGGGCATATCAGTAGAATATGGCAAAGACCACAGGCGCCGAACCGTTATACTCTCAAAATCGCCAAAAAATAGTGTCTCAAGCGCCGCGGCGTCACCGGAGGCGGAAAATAAGGCGGAATCAGGTGACGCTTCTCTAACAGGAGACAAGGAAGCGTCTCCGATAGCGTCACGCCCCGGAGGCGCATCAATTGGCGCTGGAGACGATAGAGACGCTGGAGACGCTATTTTTAGCCAATTTTCTATTCCTGCTGTTTCGCCTGCACCCTCAAATACCGCGCGGCAAGATTCCTTAGAACCCAACCGGGACTATGTAAGAGTCGAACATCCCATAGACCCGGAGCCGTTTGTGGTCGTTTTTGACGAGAACAAGATTGAGACAGCAAAAGCCATATTTCCCGGAACCGTTTGCTACTCAATTGGAGAGTTGAAACTGCTGGAAAACGTCGGCGCAAGCGAAGACTTGGTCAAAAGAGCACACTTAGTGAAAAAAACTTTTCCGGGCGCTCGAGTTGAAAATGTGCTTCCGGATAGCGCGAAGCCTAACCACTATCCTAAAAACGAGGAATAGAAATGACCGAGAAGTTTGGAAAGAGATATTACTCCACGGCGCAGGCAGCAAAGGTAGCGGGGGTTTCTATCCGCACAATTCTGCGCTGGTGGGCGCAAGGAAAGGTGACGGGATTCAAAACCAGGGGCAAGCATCGCCGCATAAGCGCTGACAGTTTGCGGCGGATGAGACCTTATAAGAGAAGGCAGTAAAATGCGAAAATCGCAAAAAACGCCTAACGAATTCCTGACAAAAAATCAAAGGAAATCCCAAAATAAACTCCTGACAATTTTTCGGAGGTTTTGAAATGAGAGCCGCACTCTACCTGCGCGTTTCCACTGACAAACAAGATGTGGAGAATCAGCGCGGTCAACTGATTGAGTTCTGTCAGAGGCAAGGTTGGCAAATAGTCGCTACCTATACTGACGAAGCGCAGTCAGGAGCAAAAGGTGATAGACCTGCCCTGAGAGAAATGCTCCAAGGCGCGCGCAAGAAGAAGTTTGATATTTTGCTCTTCTGGAGTTTAGACCGCTTCAGCCGCCAAGGAGTGCTTGCAACCATACTGCAACTAACCGAACTTGAGTCTTATGGCATCAGATTTGTCTCCTTCACTGAACCTTATCTCAGTAGTTTGGGACCGTTCAGGGACGCTATTATTGCTTTGCTCGCCGCACTTGCGAAGCAGGAACGACTGCGTCTTTCCGAACGTGTTATCGCTGGTATGTTGCGTGCGAAAAGCGAAGGCAGGCGGCTCGGCCGACCGCCCTTGGATAGCGGGGTCGTTGAAGAAATCCTAAAACTTCGGAACGATAGACTCACTTATGGGCAAATCGCAAAGAAGTTGGGCAGGCGTCGCGGGTCGATTTCAGGCATTTGCCGGAGAGCGTCGCAAAAAGGCTCACAAAAGGGCGCCCCGGAAGCGCAGAAAATAAGGAGCCCTGACGGCAATTTTGAGAGTCGCGAAACGAAATCCTTTTGAGACGGGAAGGAGCAAATATGGCAGAAGAAGATAAAAGCAAATTTGAAAATGAGCCAGAGGGACAGCAGCCTCATCCTAACCTCTCATCTGGGCAGTGGTGGATTGAAGAGACGACCAGAGACGAAATGGCTTTTAGACGGGAAATAAGGGAATGCGGACCAGTAACAGTTCAAGTTCATTTCGCTGATGGCACCGATGGCACCTGTGAATGCGACAGGGCACGTGAATGTGATGCAGAGGCATACGGGGTCTCCGACCACGAGTGCATTGAAGACTGCATGGGATGCTTCTGCAGCAGCTGCGAGAGGGTATCCAGTTGGGAGAAAAAGACAAAAGAAAAGAAATCAAGGCAAGAAGTTGATGGTCGATGAGAAATTCTAATTTACCCCACTACCCAACTCACTATTTCTAACGGGTGAAAAGATAAGGTGAGTAGCACGGCAGTGGTAATGTGTGCAGATATGGTTGCAACGGGCACAAAAACAGGCAACATGGAGATTCATCCGCTTTGCGGATTATTTCCGCTGATGTCCTCAGCGGAACTTGCGGCGCTGAAGGCGGATATCGCCGCTCATGGGCTACGCGAGCCGATAACGCTGCACGAAGGCGCAATAGTGGATGGACGCAATCGCTATCGCGCCTGCGAGGAACTTGGCATTGTGCCGCGCTTTGAGCAGTGGGATGGCAAGGGCGAATTGCTGGACTTTATCTTGTCGCGTAATCTGCACAGACGGCATCTGAACGAAAGCCAAAGGGCGTTGGTGGCGGCGAGGATAGCGAATATGCGACAAGGTGCGAGAACAGACCTGGAACCTTCGGCAAATTTGCCGGAAGTCGTTTCGCAATCTAAAGCGGCAGACCTGCTCAATGTCAGTGAGAGAAGTTTGCGCAATGCAAAAGTTATCCTGACCGAAGCGCCAGACCTTGTGCCGGCGATAGAGGCAGGCGAGATGACAGTTTGCCAAGCGAAGCGAAAACTCGATATTCAGGCGCAGATTGAGAGTATCGGCAAACTCCAGCCGATTGAGGGACTGTTTGATGTTATCGTGGTGGACCCGCCCTGGCCATACGGCGGCGAATATAACGAGCAAGGACATCGCGCGACATCGCCCTATCCTGAAATGCAGATTGAGGAATTGCAGGCACTCAAATTGCCGGCGGCGGAAAACTGTATTTTATGGCTCTGGACGACCGAGAGGTTTATCTGCGAAGCCAGAGAACTGCTTGAAATCTGGGACTTTGAGTATAGAGGCATCTTGGTCTGGGATAAACAGAACATGGGGATGGGTAACTATCTGCGGAGACAATGCGAATTTTGTTGGCTCGGAATCAAAGGCAAACCGATTTGGAGACCAACCGCTTTGAGAAACATAATCTCCTCTCCGCGAACCGCACACAGCGAAAAACCTGAAGCGTTCTATGAAATGATAGATAAGAATTTTCACGGCACAAAACTGGATTACTTCAGCAGGAAAAAAAGAGAAGGTTGGACTTGTTATGGAGCAGAAGTGAGTCTTGAGCAGGTGAAAGTTGGATGAGGCGCTGAAAACTGACGGACAGAACGCGGAGGTGGAGCCTCGCGCAGGCGAACCGATGCTGCTGACCGCGGCGCAGGCGGCGGCAGAGACAGGGGTAACTTTCACAATAGAGAAAAAACCCCTTACCGAGGGAGAGAGGCTGAAGGCGCTCGGGCTTTGCGCAAAAATACTCGCAGAGATGTTGCTAAGGGGAAAAGCGGAAGAATTGAGAGAACGGGAGGAACTTCAGCCGCTTGAAAAGCCGGACAGGGAAAGGGATGTCCCACAGATTCTTTCGCTGAAGTTCAGTGACCTCAAAGACGCGGTCTAAGGCAGAAAAAATGCCAGAAAATCTGATTTTGCCCTTGACTTCAGGCGGATTTGCGGGTATAAGTCCATTGGCTTGCTGGAGCTCCGACACGCTGTTGTTCTTTTAGGGGGCAGAGTGCTGTCTGGAAAGCGTGTTGCAATCCAGCAAGCCAGGCGTTCTGCCCCTTTTTGTCGGCGGAGGAAAGGAGAGGCGGAAATGAAAGCGGCGTTTTGCTATCTACGCCGAAGCACGGACCGGCAAGAGCAGTCAATTGGTGACCAGAGGAAGGTAATAGAATGCTACGCGCAGGCGCACGGTTTTGAAATAACGCGCGAATTCGTTGATGACGCGGTCAGCGGCGCGAGCGCAGAGAACCGCGAAGCGTTTCAGGAAATGATACAAAGCGTGGAGTTCGCAAAGGGCGAAATTGCGGCGATTCTCTGTTACGATATTTCGCGCTTCGGCAGGACAGATACAGACGAAGCAGGCTTTTACAGGTATCGCCTGAAACGAGTGGGATGTGAGGTCATCTACGTTGCGGAGAATTTGCCGAACAACCGCGCAGGCGATTTGATTAGGGATGTCAAGCAGTGGCAAAAACGCGAATTTCTGGTTGACCTCAGCCGCGATACGACCCGCGGACTGATTACAACGGCGCAAAAAGGTTATTCGTGTGGAAAGCGTCTATATGGTTTTGACCTCTTGCTTGTGGACAGAGACGGGAAGCCCTTGCACCGCGTGAAAGAAGGCGAACGTATAGTCAAGAGCAAGGCGGATAAGGTTACTCTGACTCCCGGCAACCCGCAAAAAGTTGAAACTGTGCGTGTTATCTTCTCTCTCTATCTGGAGGGGATGGGCTATCGCTCAATTGCGCGCGAACTGAATCACAGGGGGATTCCCGGACCGACAGGCAGGCACTGGCGCCCGAATGCAGTCGCGTTTATCCTCTCTAACAGGGAATATGTTGGTGACGCAGTTTACAACCGGCGCTCTGAGGGCAAGTTTCATTCTATTGCAGGCGGCAAACCCGTGCCAAGAGCGTTCAAGACCTCAGTTCGTGTCAAGAACCCACAAGAAGATTGGATTATCACCGAGAACGCGCACCCAGGGATTATTGACCGGGAAATCTTTCTCAAAGCGCAATCGCTAATGAAAGAGAGAAACAAAACCCACAACGGAGCGATTGGGCGCTCCTTCGGTGAAGGAAATCACAGATACAAGAATAACTATCTCCTGTCAGGGCTTATTCGGTGTTCCTGTGGCGCGAAGATGCACGGCATCCCGACCTCTAATTACAGGAATGGCAAAAAGATTTCCTACACCCGTTATGTGTGCTCCTTCGCCGAGTCAGGCGGAAACTGCGAAAGGAAGGGCGTTGATTCCGTCCTTCTTGACAGGTTCGTTCTTGGCAGAGTCAAACAGGAACTCGCAGATGACAGCAATAGAGAAACACTACTGAAGATGCTGAAAGAAGAACTTACAGAGAGAACAAAGGGCGCTTCTGTTTCCGCGGGTGATGTTGACCACAGAATCCGCGAAATTGATGACTCAATAAACCTGATTCTGAGGGGATTGATGCCTGAAAATATCCCTCTGGCAAACAGCCGTCTGACAGAATTGCGAGAGGAGAAGGAGCGGTTATTGCGTCAAAAGGCGGTGGCTCTCGGAGGGTATTCGCTTCAGATGAGCGTGGAAAAAGCCGCGCAAGAGGCGCTTGCTTTACTTCCGCGTCTTGAAGAGTGCGAGAAGTCCGGTCTGTTTGGGGCACTGAAGGAGTTGGTCCGAATGTTTGTGAGCAAGATAACTCTAACATTCCAAAAGGTAAAAGTAGGCAAGCGGGTTGTGATGCAATTGAAAGAAGGGTTTCTTGAAATGGGAACTCTTTTGGGGATAGCGAGTAGTGAAGTCACTCAGGTGCTCCCCTCCGCGGCAAGACGCGGCGAGTAAACTCGCCGGCTAAAATATTACCCGCGGACTGAAGTCCGCGGCTTCATTACCCCCGCTACTTTCGTGCGGGGCTTGCGTTGGGATATTTGATTTTAGAGTGTGAGTTCCAATAATTTTTGCAAATAATGTTGACAGTAGCGAGCACGGCTTCTAATATAGAGCCAGTGTTTAGTGTTTTTGGAATGTGAGGAGAGGATATGAGCTGCGGAAAATGCGGTTCCAAGCCGAAGAAGAAAACAACTAAGAAGAAATAAGACTTACCCGGCAGTGTTTTGAAACCGGGTTCGCACCGCTGTCCGATTTCCTGCGAGAGGAACAAAGGGGACTTTGTTGCGATTTATCGTAGTTGGCGGCGGCGCAGCAGGTATAAACGCTTCATCCATATTACGCAGAAAAGTTGAGGACTGCTCACTCAATGTCTTTTCGGATGAGCAGTATCCTTTTTACAGCAGACCGCGTCTGATAGAAGTACTTGCAAAACAGTCAACAATAGAGCAAATATATTTTCACCCGCAGGAATGGTATGAGGCAAACAGAATCTCGCTACATATAGGAACACCTGTTAGCGGAATTGATGTCGGTGCGCACAGGGTGGAACTTCAGCGCGGTAACACTATGGAGTATGATAGACTTCTGCTTGCCACGGGCGCGCGCGCGAGGACTCTGCCGATTGAGGGAAGCCAGAAGAGAGGCGTTTTTACTCTGAGAACTGCTGTGGATTGTCTTGCAATACGCGATTTTGCTGGAGGGAAGGGCAGGGCGGTTGTTATTGGAGGCGGGCTGTTGGGTCTTGAATCTGCGCTGTCCTTGCGCACCCTCGGATTGGAAGTGACTGTTCTTGAGGTAGCGTCCTGGCTTCTTTCTCGCCAACTTGACAGGGAAGGTTCTGCCTTGCTTCAGAGGATGGTTGAGAGATTGGGTATGAATGTTCGGCTTGGCGTTCAGGTCACGAAGATTGAGGGCGCAGATTCTGTCTCTTCCGTCTTGCTTCGCGATGGCGGCGAAATAGCGGCAGACCTGGTGCTCATCGTCGCAGGCGTTACGCCGAACGTGGAACTCGCAAGCAACGCCGGTGTGGAGATCAAGACCGGAATTGTCGTAGATAATTATATGCGGACCTCTGCGTCGGATGTATTTGCAGCAGGCGACTGCGCAGAGTGGCAGGGCAGGGTTTTTGGCATAGTTCCTGCCGCGCTTGAGCAGTCTTCTGTAGCAGCCGCGAATATGGCTGCTCCCGGCTCGCTTGAGTATCACGGCACAGTGCCGGCGACGACGCTCAAGGTGGTCGGCGTTGATGTTACATCTGTTGGGCTTGCGCTGCCGGAGAAGGAAGAAGACTACAAAATACTCAGGCGCGTTGATGAGGAGAAAAGTATTTATAAGAAGGTTATCTTGAAAGGCGACATTCTCGTCGGATTCATACTTGTCGGAACAGTCAAGAGCGCCGCAATCCTTACCAGTCTTGTGAAAGAGAAGAAGAGCGTCAGCGCAGTCAAGGAGTTATTGGACAAAGACATTCTTTGAGATAAGCACGCGCCTGCATAAAGAAGCAGACGGTCTTTCCCGATATAGAGATTGCAGGAGAGAAGCAATGGTTATGAAACATTCGCGCAAAACAGGTTTCACTTTTGGTCTGACCTCTGGCACAATCACAACGCTTGGGCTTATGGTGGGGCTTCATTCAGGAACTCACTCAAAATTTGTTGTCGTCGGCGGAATACTGACAATAGCGATAGCAGACGCGTTCTCGGACGCGCTCGGGATACATATGTGCGAAGAAGGAGAGGCTGTGCACTCCACGAAAGAGATTTGGGAGTCAACAATCGTCACATTTATGGCAAAGTTTATTTTTGCACTGACGTTTCTTGTGCCGGTTTTTTTGTTCCGAGATTTGTGGAACGCTATTATAGTTAGCGCCGCTTATGGTCTCACTATGCTGGGCATAGCCAGTTACCTTGACGCCAGACAGCGACAGGTAAAGTCCTGGAAGGTAATTGCCGAGCACCTTCTTATCGCGGTATTGGTGATAGTTATTACCCATTATGTCGGGGACTGGATAAGGTCAACATTTGGTGAACGCGCCTGATAATCGGGCGCATATTCCAGTTTGCTCACTCGCTACATTCTTTTTTCCCTGAACTCATTTTCGCGCACGCTTTCCAGAGGAACTTCTTGTCTTCACCGGGGATTATTGGTATAAAACGATGAATCAGGGGAGAGACTGGCATAAGCGACAGGGAGCCGGAGGGAAACACGATGCGCGACCACGGTCGGGAAAGGCTTGGAAGGTTCTTCAACAACATTCTGGAAACTATTGGAAACACTCCTCTGGTGAAACTGAACAGAGTAACAGAGGGAATAGAAGCCACAGTCCTGGCAAAACTGGAGTTCTTCAATCCAGCGGGAAGCGTAAAAGACAGAATAGGAATCTTTATGATTGAGGATGCCGAGAGAAGAGGACTGATAAAGCCGGGATACACGATAGTAGAGCCTACCTCCGGAAACACAGGACTCGGACTCGCGCTGGCGGCAATCGTCAAGGGATACAAACTGGTCTTTACAATCCCCGATAAGATGAGTCCGGAGAAAATTGACCTTTTGAAGGCGCTTGGCGCAAAAGTCATCATAACTCCAACCGCGGTCCCACCAGATGACCCGAACAACTACGTCAAAGTCGCTGAAAGGATTGCCAGCGAAGAGCCGAACACATTTATGCCGAACCAGTTCTTCAATCCCGCTAACCCGGAAATCCATTACAGAACCACCGGTCCCGAAATCTGGGAGCAGACCGAGGGGAAAATAGATTTCTTGGTCGCAGGAATGGGGACTGGAGGAACAATCACCGGAGTCGCAAGATACCTCAAAGAAAAGAATCCGAAGATAAAAATCGTTGGTGTAGACCCTGAAGGCTCAATATACCATCACGAGTTTGAGGGAACAGAAGGTGAGACTCACACTTATAAGGTGGAAGGCATCGGCGAAGATTTTCTGCCTTCCAATCTTGATTTGAACTTGCTTGACGAAATAGTTGTAGTAAGCGACAGGGATGCTTTTCAGACCGCAAGAAGACTCGCCGCCGAGGAGGGAATTATCTCCGGCGGTTCTTCTGGCTCAGCAGCATTCGCCGCTCTACAGGTCGCAAAAAGACTGAAAAAGGACCAGGTTGTCGTAACTATTCTGCCTGATACTGGAAGAAACTATCTGACAAAGTTTTACTCGGATGACTGGATGCGTCAAAACGGATTCGCACAAACGCTGGAAAAAGGAGGTGAATCCTAAATGAGATTTGCGACAAAGGCGATTCACGTCGGCGAGGAGCCGGATTTCGGAGAAGGCGCAAGCGGCGACGTCGTGGTTCCAGTCCATTTGTCCACAACCTTTGCCAGAAAAGATGTAGAAAAACCCACAGGCGGCTACGAGTATTCAAGAACTGGCAATCCTACACGCGACGCGCTTGAGAAGAGGCTGGCTGCACTTGAGGAAGCCAGGTTTGCGCTCACATTTGCTTCTGGCACAGCGGCGGAAGCGACGCTTCTGCTTTCCCTTCTGAAAAGCGGTGACCATATCGTAGCGTCTGAAGACCTCTATGGCGGAACCATAAGATTATTTGAAGATGTCCTCGCCAACTTCGGACTGGAATTCTCCTTTGCGGATGCGAGAGAACCTGAAAACCTCCGGAACGCCATAAGAGATAACACCAGACTTTTCTGGCTTGAAAGTCCCACCAATCCGCTGCTTCGCCTGTGCGACATTGAATCTGTAGCGGGGATAGCGAGGCAGAGAGGTATTATCACAGTTGTGGACAACACATTTATGAGTCCGTATTTTCAGAGACCGCTTGCCTTCGGCGCAGACATAGTTGTTCATAGTTGCACAAAGTACCTGGGCGGGCACAGTGACGTTATCGGCGGCGCCCTGATGCTCTCAAACAAAGATTATTACCATAGAATCAAATCCAACCAGAACGCAATCGGCGCTGTTCCTTCGCCTCTGGACTGCTTCCTTGTTCTCAGAGGCATAAAGACCTTGGCTCTGAGAATGGAACGGCACAACTGGAATGCGCAGAAAGTCGCAGAATATCTGAAATCGCACCCGAGAGTGAGAATGGTCATTTATCCCGGTCTTGCCAGCCATCCGCAGCACCAACTCGCGAGGAAGCAGATGTCCGGGTTCGGCGGAATTGTCTCGTTTGAACTGAATGGCGGCGTAGAAAACGCAAAGGAGTTTCTGAGCCGACTGAAGATAATCGCTGTGGCAGAGAGCCTCGGCGCGGTGGAGTCCTTGATAGAGCAGCCTGCGCTTATGACACATTCCTCAATCCCTCCAGAAGAGAGAGAAAGAATAGGAATATCTGATACTCTTATCAGACTTTCTGTGGGGATTGAGGATGTGGAAGATATTATCGCTGATTTGGCGCAAGCGCTGGAGCAGCACTGAAGCGCACGACTTATTCTTCGCTGGAAGGGAGCGCTTTTGATTAGCGTGAGAAACCTCTATTTCGCGTATGAAGAAAAGGATGTGCTTAGCGGAATTTCGTCTGAGATTTCGGCGGGCGAAATGGTCGGCATCATCGGACCCAATAGCGCTGGAAAAAGCACTCTGCTTCACATAATTTGCGGTCTCCTTCGTGCGCGCGCGGGCGAGGTTCTGATAAATTCCAGGCCGCTTGCGTCGCTTTCCAGAAAAGAGTTAGCGAAATCTGTCGCTCTTGTTCCACAGATTATCCTGGCTGGACTACCATTCACAGTGGCGCAGACAGTGCTAATGGGCAGAAATCCCCATAGAAGTGCGGTCTCGTTTGACAATGAAAATGATGTAAAGGTGGTCACAAACGCGCTCCTCGCTACTGATACCTATCATCTGCGAGACAGATACATAGATGAACTTTCGGGCGGCGAGCGCCAGCGGGTGATGATTGCGAAGGCGCTTGCGCAGGAGACTCTCTGCGTCCTTATGGATGAACCGACAGCGTTTCTGGACGTGAAACATCAGATAACTGTAATGGAGACGGTCAGGAAACTGAACCGGGAGCGCAACCTGACAGTTCTTTTTGTTTCTCATGACATAAATCTTGCAGCGGCTTTCTTTCAGCGTGTGATTCTCATCAGGGATGGCGCTGTTATAGCGGATGGTCAGCCGGAAAAGGTAGTGACTCGCGAAAACCTGTTAGCCGCGTATGATGTAGAAATGGCTGTTCTTTCCGGCGAGAGGGGTGTCAGAGTGGTCGCTCCGCTGGCGAGAGGATTTTTGTGCGAGCGCTGATAGAAGAATTTCGCCATCTCTTCTTGATGCAAGCGCAAGCGGAGGCTTTTGGCTTGAAAATTTAGTTACGAAGGCTATATTAGAAGAAAAGAGATTTCAGGTTTTCTCTCTGGAGGGTGACGAAGAATTGACGATAAGAGCACACTGAAAGTTGACTTTCATATTCACACTAACTACTCCGACGGTCTGGCGAGTCCTGCGGAGACTATAGAGAAAGCGCGCGCGTGCGGGCTGGAGTTTATCTCGTTCGCAGACCACGAGAGCATCGGCTCATACTTTGCGGTGGTTGATTCTCTCGGCGAGGGTCTTTATCTCTACCCTGCGGTTGAGTTTTCCACTTATCACAAGAAAAATGAGATTCATTTTCTTGCTTATTTCGCCAGAGGAGTCACAGACCAAGTGAAGCAGTTTCTTGCGACGCGACAGGAAGAGCGCGCAAACAGGACTAAGATAGCGGTCTCTAACCTGAGAAACGCGGGCGCGAGAATCTCGTATGAGGATGTCAGGCGATTCGCCACAGGGGAGTGCGTAACGCGTGCCCATATAGGCAGAGCGCTTGTTGCGTGCGGGGCTGCTTCAGATTCACGGGACGCTTTCGCGCGCTACCTTAACTACGAGCAGGGGTATGTTCCTCCGCCGTTTTTGACGCCTGAGAAGTTTTTTCAGTTTGTTTCAGATACTGGTGCTGTGGCGGTCTGGGCGCACCCGGAGATAGAGACCTTTGACCTCTATCTGAATGATTTTGTCAACGCAGGTCTTGCGGGCGTTGAAGTCTGCTCCAAGAGAAGGCAAGAGATGTTCGGATTCTATTTTGAGCGGACAGCGGTGAGTTTCGGTCTGATTCTCACTTATGGTTCTGACTGGCATGGTCTGCCATCTGAGGTGCTGACGCCGATAGAGGCGCCAAGGTCGCACGTTGAAAGGTTTCTCTCCCTGTTTGAGGCGGCAAGGTAATGGAGAGACTGTTTGACGAGAAGTTTCAGAAGAAGATAGAGTATCTCTCATTTGTCGCCCGGCGGCTGCACAGGGCGAAAGTGATTCGCAGACGCCGCAGAAAGCGCATCGGCAGCGGTCTTGAGTTCGCGGACAGGCGGGGCTATGAGATTGGCGATGACTTGCGCTACATTGACTGGAACTGCTATGCGAGGATGGAGAGACTGCTTCTTCGCCTGTTTGAAGAGGAGGAGGAGTGGCGGGTCTATTTTCTTCTTGACGTTTCTGAGTCTATGCGACTGGGCGAGCCGCGCAAGATTGATTACGCACGTCTGCTCTGTGTAGCGCTCGCTTTCATCGCGCTCGGGAATATGGACAAAGTCGGCTTCTGGCTTTTCTCAGATAAGATTGAGGGCAGGCTTCCCCTGGCGAAAGGTAAGCCGAAGATATTTGCGATAATGAAATTTCTTGAGTCTGCTTCTGCGGGCGGGCGCACAGACTGCGCTTCATCGTTTTCCCAGTTCCTGCCAGAGGCTGAACGGCCGGGAGTCGCCGTCATCGCGTCAGATTTCCTTGACTATAAGGGCGCTGAAAAGGGGCTCAAACTCCTCGCCTACAACAGGTTCAGCCCGTTTCTTCTTCATATAATTGACGGTCAAGAACGCGTACCAGCGTATCTGTCTGATGTCAAACTTATAGATTCCGAGACCGCGAAGTCTCACAATGTCACAGTTACGCCGCAGGTTCGCAACGCATATATTGCCGAATTTGAGAAATTTGAGCAAGAACTTGAGCAGACCTGCGTAGACATAGACGCTATCAGAATACCTGCAGACACAGCGGTGCCGTTTGAGAAACTCGTTCTCTCTGCGCTGGCAAGAGGCGAGTTCGTCAAATAGGACGCGTTTTTCTCGTCCGCAATCTCACCTGGAGATAGATATGTCGCCTCGCTCAAGAAGGAAGGTAAAACTGAGGAAACTACTCGTTAGTTATCTCGCCTACTATTTTGGCAAGATAACCCTTCTCTTTGCGGAAGAACTTCCCATTTGGCTGACCAAGGCACTTATGGGCAAAATCTTCCGTCTTGCTTTACTCTTTCTGCGACGCGAGCGCAAATTGGCGCTTACTCATATAGAAATGGCTCTTGGAGGGGAAACAACAGAGCGCACGAGGAAGCAGATTGTCTCAGCTATGTTTGAGAATATGGGAAAAAATCTGGGAGAGTTTATCGCTCTGCCGCGGCTCCGAAAAAGCCAGATAATCTCTATGGTGGATGGCAGTGATTACCTGCCAAAGGTGCGAGAGGCGTTAGCGAAAGGGCGTGGACTTATTATTGCGACCGGGCATTTAGGCAATTGGGAACTGTTTGCTGCCTACATAGCGTCTCTGTTCAAATTGAGCGTGGTTGCTCGTAAGTTGCACTTTGAGAAATTTGATAAAGAAGTGGTCAGTCGCAGAAGGCGGCTCAGAATGGCGGTTATTTATCAGTCTGATGGGGTGCGCCCAATTATAAGAGCGCTCAAAGACAACCATATAATCGGCATCCTGCTCGACCAGGACATAAAGGATGCGAGTGGGGTCTTTGTTGACTTCTTCGGCAGAAAAGCACTAACTGTGACGGCGCCGCTCTCTATCGCTCAAAGCACTGGCACACCAGTGCTGCCTGCTGCCGCTGTGAGGCTGCCTGACGGCAGACATAAAGTTATCGTCAGCGATTTCCTGCAAATTGACAGAACCGGGGACAAACTGCAGGATAAAGCGGCAGCCGCACAGAAATGGTCAACTACGTTTGAGCGGTTTATCAGAGAGTATCCCGAACAGTGGGTCTGGTTTCACAGAAGATGGAAGACTCGTCCAAAAAACGAACACTGAGCGGTTATGAAGTTCCCAATTTTCTCCTGCGCAGCGCTTCAAGCGTTTCCTGAAAATCTGCCGGAAGCGGTGCTTCAAAAGTGATTACCTGCCCCGTTAGAGGATGACGCACGGTCAGTGTCTTAGCGTGAAGAGCCTGCCGCGCAATGAGGGGCTTTTCATTACTCTTCCTCTTCTCGCCTCGTAGTTCGCTCTCGTAGAGAAAAGACCTGCGTGAATACGTGGCATCACAGAGTACTGGAGTGCCGAGAGATTTGAGATGAACACGAATCTGGTGGGTTCTGCCGGTCTTTGGTTCACTTAGAATGAGCGCGAAATCGCCGAACTCCTCAAGCACACGGTATTCTGTTACAGCCAGTCTCCCGTTTTCCCTCACGGTCATCTTCTTACGTTTTTTCTGGTGCCTGCCAATTGGAAGAGCGATAGTGCCGCTCGGAGTTTTCGGCACGCCGCGGGTGATAGCGAGATAACTTTTCTTCACCTGATAAGACTTGAATTGAGCGCTGAGGGACTCACAGGCTTTCTGATTCTTTGCGACCACCATCACTCCGCTTGTATCCCTGTCCAGGCGGTGAACTATCCCCTGTCTCTGGGGAAGAGAATCAGGCTTGTGACTTCCAATATGGTACAGCACTGCGTTGACGAGCGTGTCATCCTCGTGTCCAGCAGCGGGATGAACGACAAGTCCTGCCTGTTTGTTTATCGTCAGGAGCGATTCGTCTTCATAGAGAATCTCAAGCGGGATGTTCTGCGGTTGAGGTTCGCAAGGCAATCTGGCGCGAGGCAGCCAGACTATTACTTTCTCGCCCTCTCTCAGAATATGGTGAGCCTTTTTTGCCTGACCCTCTACAGTTATGCGTCCTTCCTTTATGAGGTTTTTCAGGGCGCTTCGGGAGATCTTCGGCAGTTGCGAGGCGAGAAATCTGTCCAGGCGCAGTCTCTGCCTTCCAGCGGTAAGCGTTATCTCTTTTTCCAGGTTCTCTGCGCTGCGCACGGCGGTGACTACGGGCTGCTCTTCTGTGAGGGTGTCGCAGCATCCCGACCCTTGGGCGGGACGCTTTGCTGCTCCACAGGTCTGGTCTGTGGCTGTTTCGCCTCTTCCTTTGGTTCGTTCATCTCAAACCCCAACTCTTCTTGAACTGCCTCAAGCGATTTGAGTGCGCAAAAATACGCGGAACCGTTGTGCGAAAATCTGTCTCTGACATCTTCAAACGCTTTCTTCGCCAGAAGGAGCCTGCTTTTGTCGCCCTTTGTGATGTCTTGGTCTTGATAAAGTTCAAACAGGCGGTTCCCGTACGCGAGAATAACCCAGGGCTCAAGAGGACTGCCTCTTGACTTCTCTGCCCTGTCCTTCAACTCATCTGGAGAGACTTTCACATCACTTGCCAGGATTCGCATTGTGTATTCAATTTGCTTTGCTTTGCCTTCCGACCGCAGATAAAACGCTACAGAGAACGTCGCAATAGCGGCGGCGGCAAGGAGAATAGCATACTTGTACTTGTCCAGGAAATTGGCGAAGTTGAAGACACTCTGGCGAAACTTATCTTCATGAAGCGAGAGGCTTTTCTTTGTCCGTCTTCTTGCCACGTTTTGCACCCTTTCTATTAGAGCGCGCCAATTACTTACCACCTATCGGGTCAAGCGAGATTATCACGACAGTGGAACTGTCTTCTCTGGTTATTCTAACCTGGCAGGATTCGCGGTTCTCACCTGTTCCTTTCTCAAACGAGATTACCACCTCTTTTCCGCTTGAGAAGCCTGTCTCTCTCCAGTTCGCATCGGGCGCTGTCATTGCGCGCCTGTAAAATCTTTGTGTCTCTTCAACAGGGAGTGTTCCGCGGTAAAAAAGTCGTCCGAATCTCAGTCCCTTCCAGTCCCATTCGTGTTTGTCAGACAGTTCTCGCAGGAATTCAAAACCCTCAGGCACAGGAATGTCAGAGAACTGCGGGCGGACAACAGGTTCACCCTTTATGGACGCTGCTGTGTCTGCGGGAAGACACCCGCAAAGAAGAACTCCGAATAGACAAAAAGCGGCTGCGTATTTCATACACATTCCCCTTTCCATAACGCGCCCAATGTATGGGCGTAATTATACGTTGCTTTCTTTCAACCGCAACTGAAATTTTCTCCAGATTATCCCAGCGATTGGTCGTCGGAGCAAGTTAGTGCGCGTGTGGATGCGCTTTATCATATACCTCGCGCATTCTGCTAACTGTGACGTGTGTGTACTGCTGCGTGGTTGAAAGTGACGAGTGCCCCAGAAGTTCCTGAACCGCTCTCAAATCGCAGCCGGCATCCAGAAGATGCGTTGCAAAAGTGTGGCGAAGGGTGTGCGGCGAAATCTTCTTTGCAATCCCGCAGACCAGGCGATAATGTTCAACCAACCTTCTCACGCTTCTGTCAGTTATTCGCCCGCCAAATCTGTTGGCAAACAGCACTGCGCTGGGATTACAACCCGGGCGTGAAGCGAGATAGTTCTTGAGCGCACGAATGGCGTAACTTCCCATTGGAACGATTCGCTCTTTTCGCCCTTTTCCTATCACTTTCACAGTTGACGAAGCGAAATCTACTGATGAGATATTGAGACTGACCAATTCGCTTACCCGCAATCCGCTGCTGTAAAAGAGTTCCAGAATCGCGAGGTCCCTTATCGCTTCTTTCTTTTTGCTTGTTTCGGCGCTGGCAAGAAGTCTATCAATCTCTTTTCTATCCAGGAATTCTGGGAGTCTCCTTTCAAATTTTGGCAGCCGCATTGATGCGAGTGCCCGTGCAGGCGTTTCAGCAGCGCTTTGCCTTGAAGAGAGGAAATTGAAGAAAGTTCGTAGAGCAGAAAGTTTTCTGGCGCACGACCTCTTTGATACGCCCTCTGTGCGTAAATCGGACAGGTATGCCCTAACTTCGCCGGGACCGATTCCGTGGTAGTCGCTGTCAGCGTCGCTTCTTTTGAGAAACTGATTCATATCGCTCAGGTATGCTTTGATAGTGTGTGCGGAAGCGCCGCGGGATTTCAAACTTTCCAGAAACGCTTCAACCTCTTGTTTCATACCATTGCTGCAATGCCGGGGCGGTTCAAACAGCGCTACGCTGCTTCTCTTTCAACTTCTTGATGAGAAAGAGAGCATCAAGAAGAGTCAGGTTGCATCCGCCGTTCCCGCCGTATTCAACGAGCGTGTTGAAAAGGGCGCGCATCTGGTTCTTCCTGTACTTGAAGAAGTATCGCTCTTTTCCCTTCACAACGACAAGGAGATTGTATTCGCGATTTCTATTTTGTGCCGTCTCTTCTGACATATTTGACCTGTTTCCTCCTCTTATCATAGAATCGGCATAAAACTGTGTTTACTTGAGAAAAAGAGAGATTATTTTGTTGCACACGCGCGCAAAATCGGTTATTATCCCCGCCGGCTTTGTTCTTGTGGGAGACAAAGCGTCAGGTTTGGTGTTAGAATGGTCGGGGTGTTGCGGTCGTTTTTTCCTTTCCGGAGAAAGGCTTGTAACACTTTGCCGCGTCTGACACATTGTTAGGGCGATTTTGGGAAAGGGCTGAGCGGTGAACATTTACGTCGGGAATCTCTCATTCAAAGCGAGTGAGGGAGAGTTGAAGGCTCTTTTTGAGCAGCACGGTGAGGTGAAGACTGTCAGGATAATTACTGACAGACAGACAGGTTACTCGCGCGGTTTCGCCTTTGTCCAGATGGGCGATGAAGAAGGAAAAGCCGCCATAGCCGCGCTCAACGGAACTGAGCTTGGCGGAAGAAAGATTGTTGTAAACGAAGCCAGACCAAGAAGGGATGACCGCGGAGGCGGCGGAAGAAGGGAAAGAGAGAACGATACGAGATATTAGCCTTCCGTAGGGAAAGTTCAAAATCCAAAGTTCAAATATCAGGTCCGTGGTTTGAACTTGGACCTTTAGCATTGACACATCAGTCCTTTCAACTTACCAACCGTGACAGGAAAGATGGCGTGTTGGAGTCTCTGTCAATGTTTGATGCTTGGTAGGTCAGGGTTTGTCTGTATAACTGCGCGGACAGTTGATTTTCCTGTGTAAATGTGGCATAATAACTATTTGGAACGGCTGAAAATCTGCGTCTTCGGTAGAAGAAAGGGCGCAAATTATGGTTGACCAAGGACGGACAAGAGAACTGCCGATAGAACAGGAAATGAAGGATTCTTACCTTTCCTATGCAATGAGCGTGATAATCTCACGCGCACTTCCAGATATTCGCGATGGTCTGAAGCCCTCTCAGCGCAGAATCTTGGTTGCGATGAACGACCTCGCGCTGACGCCGAGAGCGCACTTCAGAAAGTGCGCAAAGATTTGCGGTGACACCTCAGGCAACTACCATCCGCACGGCGAGGAGGTAGTTTATCCCACGCTTGTGCGTATGGCTCAGGACTTCAATATGCGCTATCCGCTCATTGAAGGGCAAGGGAACTTCGGCTCAATAGATGGCGACCCCCCTGCCGCTATGAGATATACCGAGGCGCGAATGCGCTCCTTCGCGGTTGAGATGCTTGAAGACCTGAAACTGGATACTGTGGACTTTGTCCCGAACTATGATGAAACCCGCGAAGAGCCTATGGTTCTGCCTTCCAGGTTTCCGAATCTTCTTGTGAACGGCGCAAGTGGAATCGCGGTCGGTATGGCCACAAGTGTTCCACCGCACAACCTGAGAGAGGTTGCAGACGCGATCATAAAGGTGATAGAGAACCCGGACGTCTCTGTGGACGAACTTATTGATACAGTTCCCGGTCCTGATTTTCCTACAGGTGGCATAGTCTGCGCGAAAGAACTGAAAGAGGCTTACAGAACAGGGCGGGGTCAGGCGACTGTTCGTGGAGTCGCGCTTCCAGAGGAAAACCCGCGCACAGGTAGAAAATCAGTCATAATTTCGGAAATACCGTTTCAGATAACGAAGACGCGGATTATAGAACGCATCGCTGAACTGGTGAAAAATGACGTTATAAAAGGGGTCTCTGATGTTCGCGATGAAAGCGATAGGGACGGTATGCGTCTTGTCGTTGAGTTGAAGCGAGGGGAGGACGAAAAGACCGTCATAAACCAGTTATACAAACACACGCCGCTGCAGGACACTTTCAGCATAATTATGATTGCGCTCGTTGACGGAAGACCAAAGACTCTCAACCTGAAAGAACTCATAAATGAATTCATAAACCACAGGGTCATCGTTATCACGCGCAGAACCCAGTACCTGCTTGACAAGGCGCAGGAGCGAAAACACATAGTTGATGGTCTCGTAATCGCGGTAGAAAATATCGACAAAGTCATCAAAATAATCCGCACAAGCCAGACAACTCAGGAGGCGGCGAAGAGACTTACAGACGAATTCAAACTGACAAAGGCACAGGCAGACGCAATCCTCGCGATGCAACTCTCCCGACTCGTCGGACTTGAAAGAGATAAACTTCAGTCAGAACGCAAAGAACTTCTTGAGAAAATAAAAGACTGCTGGCTTATCCTTACAGACAGAAACCGGGTCCTTGACATAATCCGCGAAGACACACACGAGTTGAAAGACAAGTATGGTGATACGCGCAAGACTAAGGTCGTTGACACTTTTGAGGACATCACCGAGGAAAAACTGATAGCGGAAGAATCCGTGGTCGTTGCTGTAAGTCATCAGGGCTATATAAAGCAGTCACCCCTTTTCCTCTACCGCCGCCAGCAGAGAGGCGGAAAAGGGGTAACTGCTGCAGACATAAAAGAAGAAGATTTTGCAGAGCACATATTCATCGCCTCAACACACGACTACATCCTTTTCTTCACTGACGCGGGAAAAGCGTACTGGCTAAAAGTGTACGATATTCCTCGCCTTGGCAGGGTCTCAAGAGGAAGAGCCATCGTCAATATGCTTGAGATTCCAAAAGAGGAGTCCATAACGAGTATGATACCTGTCCGCAATTTTGACGACAGGTTCCTCTTTCTCGCAAGCCAGCGCGGAATGGTGAAGAAGACCATTCTGTCAGCATACGGTCGTCCAAAGAAGGGTGGCATTATCGCTATCAATCTCCAGAAGGGCGATAAACTTATCGGCGCAGCAATCACGCACGGAAATGACCACATAGTTCTTGGAACTGAGAACGGCTTTGCGATAAGGTTTGAGGAAAGAGATGCCAGACCTATGGGGCGCGCAACGCGGGGAGTTCGCGGAATAAGGCTGCGAAAAGGTGACAGGGTGAAAAGCCTCATCCTCACCGCCCCGGACGCCACGCTCCTTTCAGTCTGCGAAAACGGATTCGGCAAGAGGACTGAGTTCCACGAGTATCGTATTCAGACCCGCGGCGGAATGGGTATCATCAACATAAAGACCTCAAAACGAAACGGAAAAGTTGTCGGTCTTATGCCTGTTCATCAGGACGACGAGGTAGTGCTCATAACAGTCCAGGGCAAAATGATTCGTATCCAGGCGCAGCCAATCAGGCTCACCTCAAGAAACACCCAGGGCGTGGTCCTCATAAAACTGGAGCCAGGCGATAAAATCGGCTCTATAGCAAGAATCGCCAAAGAAGAGGTGGAAAAGGAAAAGGAACTGCGCGCGAAATCTCAAGAGCAGGAAACAGAACCGATGCCGGCTCCCGAAGTCAGTGAGGAAGAAGAGGAAGAAGAACAGACCGACCAGGAGTCACAGAACTCCAGCAAAGAAGATGAAGAATAGGCAGAGTCTTCAGAAGGCGATTCGTGAAAGAGGTGAGGGGAATTTCAGACGTGAAGAGGTTTGTCACAAAAGATGGGGCATCCATTAGAGAGATTATTTCGCCTCGTAACTCGCCGCTGAAAAAGCAGAGTCTGGCAGAAGCGACAGTTGCTGTCGGCAGAGCCACAAGGAAGCACAAACACATAAAATGCGACGAGAGTTACTTTATTTTGCGCGGAAGAGGAAAAATCTTCCTCAGAAATAAAGTTGTGGAAGTGGTAAAGGAAACCGCTACACAGTAATCACATCTTCTAACACTTCACAGGATTCCGCAAAACTCAAAAGTCACTTGGCAGGAAACTTGGCGGACCTGGACCGCGCGCGCAAGGTGGCTCGCACTCACGGCATCGCTTGGAACGATGATGAAAATGTTGAAGCCGCGGTCCGAAATCTTCTCACTATACTTAGCGGTGAGAGAGACCTTCACGCTCGCGAAGTCCAGAAATTGAAAAGGGAAATCGCGGAACTGAAAAAGCGGCGTAAATAGTTTTTGACAGATTGGTCACTTTTGTGAAAGGGGCTGGAAATGAGGACGGTAAATCGTGATGCTGCGCCATCAAGGGCGCAAAAAATGATGGGCAAGCCAGCGGTGGCAGAAGTCGCGGCGCCTGAAACGCGCATGGTAAGTTTTGAGCCGGTCGCGGCTGTGCAGTGTGAGCGTTGCGGTACTATAAATGCAACACTTTACGCGCGAACAAAGAAGTTGTTGTTTTACCACTGTCTGCGCGCGAGTTGCCATAATTTATTTACGGTGTGGCGCGAAGCCGGCGGCTATTGCCGAGAGTCCATGGAGTGGCAGCCTGAGCCTGGGATGCGCGAGGCAGAGTTCACATACCAGGATACACGCCTATCGGGACTGCTGATTCACCTCGCAACTGGTATGGTCGGCGGTGAGTCAGGCAACGAAACTTATCTCGTGCGCGGTGCAGCCTCGCGAAACTATACAGTTGACCCGGTCGCGGTCGCCGAAGCGCTGATGCGCGGTGACGGGGTGAAAGTTACTCTCTTACCGGTCGCGCCTGAGATAACGCAAACAGAACTACATGCGAAGAAACTTGAGATGATAGCGGGCTGTGAAGCGCACGCTGTTAGTTGTGATACAGCAGCCAATGCACAGGCGCAAGAGGCTATGAAAAACGGTCCGGCTTCCGCTTGGGATAAAGTCTGGGCTCACAGGCAGATAGCAAAAAACGCGCGAATCGAGGCGGAGAATTTGAAAAAGATGACAGACGAAGAGGCTGAAGATGCTGCACGACGAAAAGTCGGGTTAGGTCCGCGCGGTGGGCTGAAGAGATAGGCGGCAAAGTATGAGCGCATCATACGGAGTTATAGAACATTGCCGGAGGAACGCGGCTTACACTGGAGCCGTTCCAGCCATCGGGTGCGGCGCCTTTCCTTTTCAACGCGTTTCTCCGACAAATATTATCACGAGGGCAGGAACTTGAAAACTTCGCTTTCGTCTCTAAAGCGAGGGTCAGGTGCGCCCTGCCCTCTTCTATCACAAGGTGCGGGGATGTTAGCAGTTATGGCAAGGTATTTCATAGGTTCTGTCCAGAGAACAGGAAACTTTTGCGCTGAAGGTGTGACCGCGGATTTTTATGCTTGGAGAAAAAAACTGGGTATTTCACAGATAGAAAAAAAGGGCAGGCGGGAAAAAAGTAAATGGCGGTAAACAGAGGGAAATTTACGGCGGGGAAATCTGGAAATCCGGGCGGCTCTTCTGCACGACAGAGGGCACAGCAGTTGAGCGTTTCACAACAGGCAAAGTTGACTTTGGCAGGCGTGACTGAAGGTGGCAGGACCAGGCTGGAGTGGCTGCTGAATCATTTATGGGAGCGAGCGCAGCAGGGCGATGTGCAGGCTGCGCGGATACTGCTGGAATTCGCAAATAGGCGGGATGATGATAACGAGGATTCTTATGTATAGCAGTTTCACAGGGCACACAGGGCAGAATAGGCACTTGGACAGGCGAGATGGTGCAGGGAGTCCACCTGAAGGGTTTGGACGCGTCCTGCGCGCGACAGGGCGCTATGTGGTGCGGCACAGGATTGAAATTACAGGGTAATCGGATTACAGCGGCTGAGCCGCGGGAGGTTTGAGATGGTTAGACCGGAAGAAGAGTTTGAGGATGGAATCACCGAGGGCGCGGAAATTCTGAACAAGACCGCGTTTGAAAAAGACGAGGCAGACGCGGCGCAGATACGCGATTTGGAAGCCAAAGGCTTCTTGGAAGTTTGCAAGGAGAGAGCGAAAAAAGAGGGAATACCTCTCTCCAAGGCGATGTCCGAAGTCTCGCGCGAACATTCCTGGCTGCACGAGGCGTTTCTTGAGCAGCAGCGTGAAGCCTTGACAACGCGGAGAAAATAGCGTATGGAATAAGTCAGGGCTACCGTCATATGCGGGAAAAGGGAAGTCCAACTCTGCCCTGACTTCACTCTTACTCTGGACGGGAGGAGATACAGAATGGCAAAGGCAAAACCGACAAACACACTCGCACAGTTTGATACAATCCCGGGTTATCTGTCGCTGTTGAGTGCATACGAAAAAATCCGCAAAAACCTCTTGCTCCAATTCCCAAGCCGTTCGGACTGGGAGTTAGGCGCTGATTCCAAAGGACCCAAAAGCAGACTCCTCCCCCTTGCCGGAATATTACTTGACCCTGCCAGAAGGAAACGCATCGCAGTCCAGATTGAGGCTCTTCATCTCAATTCGTTACCGATTCTCAAACTCACTTCGTTACCAATCGCAAATCTTACCAATCTGTGGGAGAAGTCGCAGCAACTTGAACCAGCGTTGAACCGGCTGAAACGGGCTGAGGCGAAGTTGACCTCACTGGGCAAGTTACCGAAAGGGCGAAAGCCAAAACACAAGGCGCAAGAGCAAAAAGGCGAATCGCGCCTTGACCGGTTCACTGAAAGAGATTTCGCGAACATAATCAACCGGTCCTCACGCACAGTGAGCGCCTGGCTGAAAAAAAGCAAAGTCCAGGACCGACAGGACCGATGGGATAAGAAAAAAGAAACTATCCCTTATCGTATGGCGCTCGCAGCAGTTTTGATTTACCGTTTTTTGTTGGGAGATAAACGGGATACCGCTGTAGCAAAACTCAAGCGCCTCGCTGACCGTAAAGGTTGTCTCCCAAGAATCAGAGACTGGCTGAAAGAAGGCGCAGAACCCGGCGTGGATATATTCCCCTGGAAGCCCGACCCGTCTTTGCTGACTGAATTTCACATAAAAGCGTGAGTCCGCGTTTCCGTTTCCTGCCCTCTGTTTCTTGGCAAACTTCCATATAGAAGATTTTTTCTGCTTTTTTCTACAGTCCTTGTATTTCACGGTCTGCAAGCCGTTTCCTTATTTCCGCTTCCGCGTTTTTTGCCTCAAACTTCCGCTTCCCACATCCTCTACAAAGGCGTGTGTGAAACGGGGGGAAAGTAATGGGTGACGTTGCAAGGGATATAAGAAGATTATCAGAAATACTAAAGCAAGTAATGCGGACGGCAGAGGAGGTGAAAAAATTGCCGCCAGGATGGGCGCAGTCGCGGGCAGTGATAATCCTCACCTCTATCAGCGACCAAGTTTCCGAATTAGTGAAGGCGCTTCAGTTGCGCGAGCCCGGAGGGGAGATAAAAGGATGAGCGCAGCGCAAGAAATTGACAAACTTATTGGCGAGTTAGAACGCGGGAGCGGTCTTGAACTCGCGCGGGCGGAAATTTGGGAGGATGACAAGGAATCCGCCTATCTCGCAATTCTGAATTTCAGCCGGGGCGGCGACACTTTGATTACACACTCCTTTCACTTCGTTCCTTGTGGTGGCGGTGAGTGGGCGATTTTGGAGCAACGAGAATTTATAGGCAAGGGAGAACCGATGGTGGGCGAGGTGGACCGATTTACCAAAGAGCGTTGCTGTCCGATTTGCGGGGGGCATCCATACCTACCGCGCGGGCAAGGGAGACGTTGTGCTGGGTATTTTCTCAGTGACGGAACTGCCTGCGTCTGTATGCGGGTCGCAGATGGCGGGAAGGAAATTGTGACCGCGGCGGGCATCGGATACGTGCATCAGTTGACCGTAAAAAATTCTTGGATAGATGCGAGCACGGGAAAGCCGGTGCGGACTTCCCGGACACTGCCTGAATCTATGAAACCGGAGGCATCACCTCAGGCGGTGCAACTGGAAACCTTTTTGATGCCGCAGGTAAAAGAAACGCTTCTTACATCACTGCGGAAGCCCGAAGTAACAATCTCAAGCGGTTTTGAAGCCTTTGACGATAAACTCGGAGGGATAAGGGAATTGGTCGTTTTATTAGGCGAACCAAAAATCGGGAAATCTACCTTCGCACTTCAGGTCGCGGTCAGTGCAGCAAAAGAGGGAATCGGAGTTTTATATTTTGACACTGAGAACGGCTGTGTGAACCTTGCGAAAAGAATTGTTTCCTCTACTTATGAAATAGGGGAAAAGGAAATAACAGAAGAGGATGCTATCGTCTGGGATATAGTGCAACTCGGAAATTTGGCAATAATTGATGACCGAAGGATGATGATGGGCGCTGGTATCACTTCCCTTGTTGATAAAATCAGGACACGCGCCCCGGGAAGAGTATTATGTGTTTTTGATTCCCTTCAGAAGTTACCGCACGACCTCGGCGACCGGCGCGCCGGAATAGACTACTGGCTTCGCTATTTTGAGCAACTGAAAAAACAGGAGGTCGGTATTCTGCTTGTGAGCGAGGTAAATCGCGCAGGCTATAACAGACAACTGGGAATACAGGCAGGAAAAGAAAGCGGCGATATAGAATACTCCGCTGATGTTTTACTTCGGCTCTCTCCAAAGGGCAAGCGAACTTCTCTATATTCGCTGGAAGTAGTCACCTCGCGGTACCACGAGCATGGGGTTGTGGCAATTTACGGGCTGACCAAGTTTAGAAAGTTTATAGAAAACCCTGACAAGAGTTTCAGCGGTATTCGTTTTGGCAGTGAAGGCAGAAGTATAGAGGACTTTGTTAGAGCCTATTTCAAGGAGCAACCAGAAGAGCGGTTGTATTATTCTGAAATCGCAAGCGAAACCGACAGCACCGAGAGCGCGGTTGGAAAAACGGTGGCGAAAATGCAGGACGTAAAAATCGCCACAGACGGAGAGTCGCGGAGGCGGTATGTGGTCTTGCAGTAATAATTTTTCAGTGCCGGTTTACAGAGGTGGGTATATCCTATACCCACACCTCTGTAGTAAAACCGACCGTAGCACCGGGCAAAACCTCTGTAAAAACCTCTGTAAAATTCTAACCGCTAAAGCCGGTAGGTATTTACGATTTTCAAAACAGAGGTCAAAAACCTCTGTAAAACCTCTGTATGAGGCAAAAAGTGACAGATGCTAAAAAACCTCTGTTTAGGACCTATGTAAGGAAAAAGAGGATAGCGGGAAGCGGATGTGTCGGAAGAGGATTTTGAGGCATAGATGACTGAGTTCACACAAACAGGCGACCTGAAAATTCACGCTCTCTGTGGATTATTCCCGCCGATGAGCGCTTCGGAATTCGCGGCGCTCAAAGCGGACATCGCGGCGCACGGACTCCTCACGCCGATAACGATTCACGAAGGCACGATAGTAGATGGCAAAAACCGCTATCGCGCCTGTTGCGAACTCGGAATTGAATCGTGCTTTGAGGTGTGGGACGGCAAGGGCGAACTCGTGAGTTTTATTTTGTCAAAAAACTTGGTTCGGCGGCATCTTTCGGAGAGTCAGCGCGCGATGGTTTTTGCACGAATAGCGGTTTTTGGTCAAGGCACACGGTCAGACCTTGAAACTTCTCAAAACTTTGAGAAGTTGCTTTCGCAGTCTGATGCTGCAAAGTTATTGAATGTAAGCGCACAATCAGGACGCGATGCCAAAGTAATTCTTTCTTCTGCTCCTGACTTTGCGGCAAAGATAGAGGCGGGCGAAATGACAGTCTGCCAAGCGAAGCGAAAACTCGATATTCAGGCGCAGATTGAGAGTATCAGCAAACTTCAGCCGATTGAGGGACTTTTTGATGTTATCGTAATTGACCCACCCTGGCAATATGATATGAAGTATGATGAAAGAAGGCATCGCGGAGCATCTCCCTATCCTGAAATGTCGCTTGAGGAGTTACGATTACTCAAAGTACCGGCAGCCGATAATTGTATTCTGTGGTTATGGGCGACTGAAAGATTCCTCTGTGAAGCCAGACAATTACTTGAAATTTGGGGCTTTGTGTATAAAGGCCTCCTGATTTGGGATAAACAGAGGATGGGACTGGGTAGTTTTCTGAGATGCCAATGCGAATTTTGTTGGCTCGGAATCAAAGGCAAACCGATTTGGAGACCAACCGCTTTGAGAAACATAATCTCCTCTCCGCGAACCAGACACAGTGAAAAGCCCGATGCCTTTTACAAAATGGTAAATGAGAATTTTCAGGGCGCGAAATTGGATATGTTTGCGCGAAAGCCGCGCGAAGGTTTTACGGTGTGGGGTAACGAACTTGAACAGGTGACGAATGCCTGAGGCGACACAACTTGACGGAAAACTGCTTTTGAGCGCAGAGCAGGCGGCGGTGAGCGAAGGGAGGAAATAATGATGAAAGTTAGAATAACGGACCTCAGGTCCAGTGAAGTCAGCGCGGCGATATATTCGCACGAGCCGCCTGAAGACCTGATTGAGAGCATCCGCGTCAACGGGGTTCTCGCGCCTATCTGGGTGAGTGCGGACAATATCATTATAAGCGGTCACAGGCGTGTTGAGGCTTGCCGGCGACTTGGGATTGAGGAAATAGACGCAGAGGTGCGGGAATATTCGGACTCGCTTGTGATAGAGAGCAACCGCTACCGGCAAAAGACTTGGACAGAAAGGTTCAAAGAAGCAGAAGCGCTTGAAAGGATATGGGCAGAAAAAGCGAAAGAAAAAGAATACGCACGAAAAACTCAAGGGACTTGTGAAATATTTCCTAAGTCCATAGATGCCGGAAAAGCGGCGGCTAAAGTTATCGGCATATCTGACCGCACGCTTGACAAAATCAAAGTTATCGCCGCTGAAAAGCCTGAACTGCTGCCAAAGATAGATGCAGGCGAACTGTCTATTTCTGCTGCCTATAATCTTGTGACGCAAAAAACGATAACTCGTAGTGGTTTGCCGCTATTAGATAGAGCAGTTATGCTGCTGGAGGAAGCAATTTTACTTCAGAAATCAGGTGACGAAACAGAAGATATTCTAAACAAGATGGATGAGGGAAAAGTGCTGTTAGAGCAAGCGAGATCGCTTGACGAAGTGGAAGCCATCCAAGACCCGGAGGAGCGACTGCGTAAATATATTGCGGTGCAGTCTCAGATGGCTTATATGGAAAATCTTGCCGCTGAATTCAGGCTACGTGCAGAGCGCCGGATGGGCGAACTATGCAAAATTATTTCGCTGTGCGACCGCAAAATAGAAAAATTACTGAAAGAAGGCGTGAATGCCTGAGGCAGTTTCTGAAAAACTATTGCTGGACGCGAAAGAGGCTGCGGCGCTCTGCGGCATTGGTCGCAGTTATTGGCTGCGGCTACATTCGTCTGGCAGGGTGCCTCTTCCGCTTCGGTTGGGACGTCGGACGTTATGGTCCAGGGCGGAAGTTACCCGCTGGGTTGACGCCGGGCTTCCAGATAGGCAGCGATGGGAAGAGTTGAAAAACTCTGAAAAAAGGTCTTGACTTTTTGGGTGCCATAGAATAAGATGGCGAATATGAAGAGAAAAAAGAAACTGGGAAGACCGCCGTTACCGCGCGGGGTGAAGTATAGCAGGCGGATAAACGCCCGGCTGACAGAGGCAGAATATTCTCTTCTGAAAGCCGAAGGAAAGAGGCTCAAGATGTCGCTTTCAAAAGTTTTGATGCGTCCCTGGCGCGCACAGGAGGGCAAATAGTGCGTCTTTTCAAGCCTCAGTTCAAAGACAAGACCGGCAAGTGGCGCGAAATCTCAAAGTGGCATTGTGAACTCCGTGACCATTTTGGAATTCTGCGGCGCTTTGCGGGATTCACAGACAAGGCGGTTACTGAAGAGTTTGCGCGAAAATTGGAGAAACTGATTGCGCTGCGCGTTGCCGGTGAACAGCCTGATATAAGTTTGACAAGATGGCTTGAGATGATGCCGGGGAAACTTCGCGAACGGCTCGGTGAAATCGGGATTATTGACGCTTCCAGAGCAGCAGGGGGAAAGCCTCTGTCAGAACTTATCGCCCGTTGGAGGGAATATCTTTCAGACAAGGAATGCACGCCGAAGTATGTAAAATTGGCAGCGACTCGGGCACAACGGGTTTTTGACGAATGCCACTTCAGTACCTGGACAGATATTTCTTGTGAGAAAGTTCAGCGGTGGCTTGCGGAGCGGCGGGATAAAGGTTTGAGTTTCCAGTCCTCAAACCACTATCGCGGAAACTTACGGGCTTTTTGCAACTGGCAGGTACAGACCGGGCGGGCAAGTGAGAACCCATTGAGAAATCTTCAGGGCGTCAACGCAAAAATTGACCGCCGATATATTCGCCGGGCTTTGAGTGACACAGAGAAACATGCTTTGATTGAGGCAGCGCAAAACGGCAAGCCGTTCAAAAGGATGTCAGGACCTCACAGAGCGCTGGTCTATCGTGTTGCTTTGACAACAGGACTGAGGGCTGCTGAACTGGCGTCACTTACCTGGCAGGACTTTCAACTTGACACTGATAATCCGGTTGTCGTGGTGCGGGCAGCAGCCAGCAAACACAGACGCGAAGATACGCTCCCCCTGAGGCGCGATATTGCCGAAGCGCTGAGCGAGTGGAAGATAGAGCACGATAATGATAACAAGGTTTTTCCTCTGTCCAATTACACGGCGAAAATGTTGAGGATAGACTTGACGGCAGCAGGAGTCCCCGTTCGGGATGTAGCAGATGAAATCGCAGATTTTCACAGTTTGCGCCACACGTTTTGCACTGACCTTTGTCAGGCGAAAGTGCATCCTGCAGTAATACAGCGGCTCGCGCGGCATAGTGACATCAATCTGACACTGAGCCGATATTCGCATCCCGCAATTCCAGACCTGCGGGAAGCGGTGAATAACTTGCCAGATTTTTCACAGCCTATCGCACAGGAGATGCAGGCGACCGGAACTTACGGTTCTGACCTGTCAAAAAACTTGGCGGGAAACTTGGCGTTTTTGGGTGGACAGAAGAGGACTGTAGTGGACTCCAGTGCGCAAGTTGACGGTAGAAACTCGGAAAGCAACGATGCCCGCAAAGCCAGCAAACACGCGGGAAAGCCAACAGTTACAAGCACTCCTGAAGAGATACGCCCGGACCGGCTCAAACAATCAACTTGTGATAAAGGAAACCGCTATCGCTATACCTGCAGGCACACCTCACAGGGTGGAAAATACGGGGAAGGTGCCTCTCGTGTTTCTGTGTCACTGCTGCCCCGCGTATTCTTACAGCGACACATTTATTCTGACAAAGATTTGACCGCTGGAGGTCAAGTTGGAACCTGAAAGCAGACTCGCCAGAGTTGTCAGAAAGCGCCTCAAGCAGATGGCTCTTGATTTTGAGATATCGCTTCTTGAGTCCGCTTGCAAAGACTCTTACGATAATTTCAATCTCCTCTTCCACCTGGGAAACGCCTATACGAAGGGCGGCAGGTATGCTGAAGGATTGCGTATTGATGAGAGATTGTGCTCGCTTGCGCCAGAGAATCCTGTTGTTCACTATAATCTCGCGTGCAGCCTCTCGCTGCTCGGGAAAATAGACGAATCTCTGGCAGCGCTTCAGAAATCGCTGGAACTCGGATACTCTGAATTCCAGTTTATCCGCAGTGACCCTGATACGGAGAATGCCCGTCGCAATAGCAGATTTGAAAAAATACTTGAGCGCTTTGAAAAGAAAATGGGAAAAGCCTAACGCTGAACCTTCCTTGTTATCTGCGACTTGATAACGTACCTGAGGATTTTGTCCTGGTCTTCCTTCTTCACATCAACAAACTTGAGTCCAATAGCACATTTCTCAGCGCCTTCCTCCACGCATTCCACCCAGGAGACGCTTGTCAGCGCCTTTATCGGGCTCTCGGTTGAGGGCAGAAATACGTTGATCCCTATCAATACTTCATGAGTCAGAAGCGGGGCGAGAAGGTCTACGGGCGGCAGTTTTGTTACCATAACCAGCCCCATTCCGGAGAGATTGGAAGTCATCCCCTCGTGTGTATCTGCGTCGTTTACCTGGATGGATTTGCTCAGAAATTTGTACCTGACCGGTATTCCAACCGTGACTTTTACGAAGTCTCTCTTCTCAGTTTCGTGCTGTGCAGGCATATCACCTCCGGCTGACACGATTTCGTGCGTTTGTATTCTATACTATATATTGACGTTTTTTCAAGAACGAATCTAATAAAATCTGCAAAATCCCCACGAGACATTTCTGCAGGCGCAAGTCGCTTGACTGTGAGGGCAAAGTGATGTATCATCATTAAAAATAATTATGCCATTTCTGTCTGAAAGGAGAGACAAATGAGGAACCTAATTTCCCTTCTGCCTGTCTCTGTTGCTGTAGTTCTTCTGTGCGGCTGCGGACGAACAGAGTCGTATCGCGAGGACGTTGTGGAGACCGAGTCTGCCGCGCCTCAACCTGTTGAAAAAGAAGTCGCACCTGCAAAGCCTATGGACCCTGACAGGCTTGTGCCCCAGACCCCGCCTGAGCAGACGAAGCCGGCAGAGGCTACTCCATCTGAGCGCCAGCCCACCGCTCCGGAAACGCCCAATGAACCCGCCCAGTCTTTGCCAGGTCTCGCGCAGATGCGAAAAGACCTTGATACTATTATGGCACAACTGAAGACCGCTATCTTTGAGGACAGAGACCCGTTCGCAGCGCAGGAGATAGCCAGCAAGTTGGGCGAACTCTTTCAGACAGTCTCCTCTGCAGATATGGGCGACCCTAAACTCGGTGACATAATAGCGAAAGTGAAGGAGAACTATAACAAAGTCATAGACTACATAGGGGCGCAGCAAATCTCAGGTGCGCAGCGCTACTTCACCGAGATGGAGAAGCATTATCAGGAATGGAAGGCGCAAATGAAGTAACAGTGCGCCATTATTAAGGAGGTGGATATGAGATACTTTTTCGTTGCTGCTGCGCTTGCAACGCTTCTCTCTGTTGCCTCTTGTAAGCGAGGTCAGGAGTCCTATACGGAATCGGGTCAAGAAGCGGCTACCACAGTGCAAGAGATGGAAGCGCCAGCGCCACATCCGGTTGCCCAGCCCAGTCCCGACCCCGACAAAATAGCGAGGGTACAAGAAGAGAAAAAGGTGGAAGACCAGGAAGAGGCTTCTGAAAACGAAAGAAGAAAACTGGGCGAACTTCTCAATCCCCTCAGCAGCGCCCTGTTTAGAGAAAACAATGTAGAAAAAGCAAAACAGCTCGCCTCGGAAATAGGTCCTCTTTACGAGAAATTGCGAAAAATAGATGAGACGTCCTGTCCAAAGGCTATTGAATTTATGAATAACTTCAAAGAGCAGTTGGATAAACTTGTAACCTATCTCCAAAACAACGACACCGGCAATGCCAGAACCTGCTTCAACAACCTCGCCACTTACTGGCATGAATGGAGAAAGTGCAAAATGTCTGAGTAAGTCTCTTCCGCTTGCATGCGTGTATAGGAAGTTGTGTGGCTATAAAAGTTCTGGTTCTTGGCGATGTGGTTGGAAAGCCCGGACGCAGGATTCTCTCAGCAAAGTTGAAAGCGCTTCGGGAGCAACTATCCTGCGATGCTGTAGTCGTAAATGGAGAGAATGTCGCAGGCGGCTCAGGAATAACGCCGGTTCTTCTTGACGAACTCTGCGCATCCGGAATTGATGTAGTCACCACTGGAGACCACGTCTTCAAGAAGAGAGAGATTATCCCGCGCCTTGAAACAGACCCTCGCATAATCCGCCCCTTGAACTACCCGACCCAGGCTGCCGGAAAAGGTATCACATACATCACGACGCCACGGTGCGCAATCGCAATTATAAATCTAATTGGTAGAGTCTTTATGCAGCCGAACCGATGCCCCTTTCTCACCGCAGATGAAGCGATTGCGCAAATCGGCGATAAAACACCTGTAATCATAGTTGACTTCCATGCAGAAGCGACAAGCGAAAAAGTCGCTATGGGTTGGTATCTTGACGGCAGAGTGAGCGCGGTTCTTGGAACACACACGCACATCGCTACCTGCGATGCCAGAATACTGCCGCACGGAACAGCATACATCACAGACCTCGGTATGACAGGTCCATACGAGTCGGTCATCGGAAGAAAGATAGATAGAATACTCTCAAGACTCATCACGGGAATGCCAACCCCGTTTGATGTCGCAAAAGACGATGTCCGCCTCTCGGGTGCGCTGGTCCAGATAGACGAAACCACAGGCAGAGCGCTCTCAATAGAGCGCGTGGAGATTCGCGATGAGTCAGCAGAAAAATCAAGTCCCTGACCTGACCTGCAAAACCTTCATCCAGGGGAAAGAGACCGTGAAAGTTCTTACTATCTCAGAGGTCACGCGGATAATAAGAGAGACTCTTGAGTCGCTCCCGCCCCTCTGGGTGGAGGGCGAAGTCTCCAACCTTACATACCACGCAAACGGACACATCTACTTCACGCTCAAAGACAAGAACTCAGAACTGAAAGCGGTTGTCTGGCGAAATAACGCAAACAAACTCAAGTTTCGCCTTGAAGAAGGAATGCAAATTGTCGTCTTTGGCTCAATCCGTGTCTATGAGGCGCGCGGATACTACCAGATCTCAGCCGAACACATTGAGCCGAAAGGCATCGGTGCGTTAGCAATCGCTTTTGAACAACTCAAAGCGCGACTTGCCGCCGAAGGACTATTTGACCCCTCACGCAAAAAACCTCTCCCATTTCTTCCCAGCGCGATAGGGATAGTTACTTCCCCAACAGGCGCTGCTATCCGCGATATGCTCAGAATCATACTTTCACGCTTCCCAGCACACATAGTGATCTATCCTGCGCGAGTTCAGGGCAAAGGCGCAGCCAGCGAAATAGCCTCGGGTGTCGCCTACTTCAACAAAACCCTTGAAGTTGACGTAATAATTACCGGTCGCGGAGGTGGCTCACTTGAAGACCTCTGGCCATTCAACGAGGAGACTGTCGCGCGCGCGATATTTGCATCCCAGATTCCAGTCATCTCCGCTGTCGGACACGAAATAGACATCACAATAGGCGACTTGGTCGCTGACGTTAGAGCCGCAACCCCCACGCATGCCGCAAAACTCGTCGTCCCTGACAGGGAAGAACTCCGGGACTCGCTCAAAAACTCAAAGAGCCGCCTCATCCTCGCTCTCCACAACAAAGAGAAATCTCTCCGCAGAGAACTTCAGAGCGCAGGCAAAAGTTACGCGTTCAGAAATCCGCTTGAGGTGATTCACGAGCGACTTCAGCGACTTGATGATTTATACAAACTCGCGCGCGCGAGTATCACCAACAACCTCTCCATTCACAGACAAAAACTCACGTCTGCTGGAACAAATCTGGAATCTTTGAGTCCGCTGCGGACTCTCTCACGCGGATACTCAATCACCACTCTCTCAGGAAGCGACTCGCCTCTCAAATCAGTTGAGGGTATCTGCGCTAGCGCAGAGATTGAGACTACTCTTTCAGATGGAAAACTGCGGTCCCGCGTTCAGTAGAGGTGCTCTATGCCAAAAAAGAAGGAAGGGAGTTATGAAGAGATTTTTGAGAAACTGGAAAAACTTATCAGGGAATTAGAAAGCGGAGAACTGCCGCTTGCGGAAAGCCTCAAAAAGTTTGAGGACGCGGTCGCGGCGCTGAAGAAGTGCTACGAAATACTTGACTCTGCCCAGAAAAAGATAGAAATTCTCACAAAAGGTCCGCTTGGAAATGTTACAGGCAAAGAAGAGTTTGCGGAGGAAGAGGAGGTTTAGCCGCGCCATTTATGGCGCGGGAATTCCGCTATCCGAATGATTGACACAAGAGATTATCTCAGGGAAATTGCAAAGCGGGTAGATAAGGCGCTCCAGAATTATCTGCCCCCGGAAAGTGAATTTCCTCAGAAGATTCACGAGGCGATGCGGTATAGTGTTTTTGCCGGCGGCAAGCGACTGCGTCCGATTCTCGTTCTGGAGTCGTGCCGCGTTTGCGGCGGCAGCGACCAGAACGCGCTTCCCATAGCCTGTACTTTTGAACTTGTTCACACCTATTCGCTCATACACGATGACCTGCCAGCGATAGATAATGATGATTTGCGGCGCGGAATGCCGACCTCGCACAAGAAATTTGGCGAAGCGGTCGCGATTCTCGCTGGCGATGCGCTTCTTGCGTTCGCATTCAATCTTCTCGCGCGCGAGGTGAGGGAGCCTGAGATTGCACAGCGAGTGATTCTGGAACTCTCTGCAGCGGCAGGTTCACGCGGAATGGTTGGTGGGCAGGTGCTTGACGTCTCGGCGCCGCCGCAAGAAGGGAAAGAGGAGTATATAAACTCCATTCACGGGATGAAGACAGCCGCTCTGATTGCGGCGGCAACAAGATGCGGCGCTATCGTTGCTGAAGGTTCGGCAGATGATTTCTCAGCGCTTTCGCAGTATGGGTGTTATCTCGGACTCGCGTTCCAGATAGTTGACGATATTCTGGATGTTGAGTCGTCTTCTGCCACACTCGGGAAAAGCGCTGGAAAAGACGAGGCACTGGGCAGACTCACTTATCCGGGTATCTATGGACTGGACAAATCACGCAGAGACGCTGCTCATCTTATAGGAAAAGCGGTGGGCGCACTGGCGAAGTTTGGGCAGGAAGCGGGGATTTTACGCCAGATTGGGGAGTTTGTTCTGACCAGAGATTCCTGAGTCTGCTATCTTTCCGGGGAAGGCTCAGGCTGCTTCTTGAACTCCTCTTTCAGAGCCTTCTCCAACTCAATCTGTCTTTTTGGCTTTTCGGGACTGCTCTGTTCTATTGTAGGATTTCTCGCTTCCGGAGGGGGCTCGATACAGGATGCGCCTGAGATGAAAGAGGCGAAAACCGCTACCAGCAAAACTCTTCTCACTATAAGTCTCCTCCTGTGTTCTTACTCTTCTTCGCTTATAGATTCGCTTTTCCAGTAATCTGTGTTGACGAATTTTTGCCAACTCGGTCTTCTGAGAGCCTCAATATGGAGTCCCACGTGCGGAACCCAGCGCGGCTTTCTCGGCTGCCGAATAAGGCGCATTCCGACCTCTACGGGAACACTGTCCCTTTTGACAGCGTTGCAGGCGAGGCAGGCGAGGACAAGATTTGACCAGTTATCGCTTCCCCCGCGGGACTTGGGAATTACGTGGTCAATTGTCAGATTCTCCCTCCTTGTTCTTTTTCCGCAGTACTGGCAGGTGTTATCGTCGCGCTCAAATATCGCTTTCCGTGTTAGCGGCATATCTTTTCGCGGAATGCCCCCGTATAAGGTCAGAACTATCACCTCCGGAATGACGAACTTGAAAGAGACTGTGGAAATATAACCAGAAACAGCGTTTCTTGATAACTGTTTCCAGTTATCAAACGTGTAGGTGGAATAGTCGTCCGGAAGGACGACCTTTGCCAGACCGCGATACAGAAGCGATACCGCCTTGCGCGCGCTCGCTATGTGAATCGCAATCCAGTTCCTGTTCAGAACAAGAACAGAGCCGTCAGTTATCGTCGCTATTCCTGCACTGCTCACTCTTCTCCCAAACCTTGACCAACAGACTTTGTACTTCTTATAGACGCATTTCGCGGGCGTTTTCTTGCGCTTCTCCTGAGAATCTTCTCCGCTTTTTCCTGCTCACCTATTGCGGCATAGCAGTGGGCGAGAACAATGTGATACGGTCCTCCCTGCGCTTCCCCTTTTACCAGTTTTTCAAGCAGAGGAACCGCGTCCATATATCTATCTGAGGAAAGATAGAAGTCAGCGACCTCGCTCAGAACCTCCTCGGAATCAGTGTCTCCTGCGCCTGCCGCCTCATAATGTTTAAGCGCACCTATCCGGTTCCCTGCGCACCTGTAAAGCCCCGCAAGTAACAGGTGCGCCTGCGCAACCTTGGGGAACTTCCGGACAGCGCTTTGCGCAGCCTTTATCGCCGCATCAAGTTTACCGAGACGCTTGTAGAGGTCAACAATAAACTCAAATGAGCGCCAGTTAGGCTCGCCCTGCAAGACAGCTAACTCCATATATTTGACCGCCTCTTCAGGATGACCGAGAATCTCGCAAACAAGTGCAAGGTTGACCGCAAGATTGCAGTCCAGTCCATCCTTCTCCTCAACTTTCCTGTAGCACTCCAGCGCGCCCTCAAAATCCCCGTCAATATATTTGATAACTCCCATAATGAAGTTCACTTCAGAATCGTCTGGAGCGATTCTTCCTGCCTTATGAACCACTCGCCTGGCGCTGTTTACATCCTCCCTGTCAAGATAGAGACGAGCAAGTTCAACATAGGTCTCTTTGTGGTCAGGACGCTGACGCAGAATCTCGTTATAGATGCTGAGCGCTGCCAGCCAGTTGCCCTGCTGCAACTTCAGTCTTGCAGAATGAATCAGCGAGAATATGTGTCTGTCTGTAAGCATCTTGCGCCTCTGCCGGTTATGATACCAGACTGCGCCTGTCAAGTCAACGCCTCAAGCCCCAACTTTCCCTCGCCGTTGACTTGCCGGTTCCGACTCATATAATATGGATATGGAAAAGGAGATAGAAGGAATTACTTCGCTTGACTCAGAACTGTCTGTTTCCGGCTCCAAGAGTCTAACCGCGCGCGCGCTCGTAGCGGCGTCGCTGGCTCAAGGGGTCTCAAAAATCATAAACGCTTCAGTCTGCGATGACACACAGTATCTGACCGACGCTCTCGCAGCGCTCGGAGTGAATATCAGGAGATGCTTTGACAGTCAGGGTTCTTATACAGAGGTTGACGGCTGCGACGGAAAAATATCCACATCACAGGCAGCGCTTTTTGTCGGCAATTGCGGCACAGCCGCCCGATTTCTGACAGCGCTGTGCACGCTTGCCTGCGGCCAGTTCACTATAGACGTGGATGAGCGAATGAGAGAGCGCCCGATTCGGCCGCTCATTGACGCTTTCAATCTTTTAGGCGCGAGAGTTTCTACAGCCGACCGCTGTTTTCCTGTAACTGTAAGCGGCTGCGGTCTGCGTGGCGGCTTCGTTACTGTGGACTGCTCACAGTCCAGCCAGTTCGCAAGCGCAATCCTTCTTGTTGCGCCATACGCGAAAGAAGAAGTCACTCTGCAAACGCATAATGCTGTGAGTAGCCCCTACATAGAGATGACGGTCAGCGTTATGAATAAGTTTAGCGTCAGCGTGGAGCGACCGGAGCCAAGCACTTTTACCGTCAAACCCACTCTCTACAAAGGATGCGATTTTTCCGTTGAGGCTGACCTGTCAAGCGCTTCTTATTTTTTTGCCGCTGCCGCGATAATACCCGGACGTGTCACAGTCTCAAACCTGTCCTCTGACAGTCCTCAGGCAGACATGAGGTTTCTTGAGATTCTGCAACAGATGGGCGCTTCTGTCAGCGCGCGGGACTCCAGAGTAACTGTCGCAGGCGCTGGCCGGCTTAGAGGCGTTGACGTTGATATGCGCGATACCCCTGACCTCGTTCCGACTTTGTGCGTGATTGCGCCTTTTGCGGATTCTCCAACCACGATTCGCGGGATAGGACATCTGAGGCTGAAAGAGAGCGACAGGATTGAAACTCTTTGCGAGGGTCTGACACAGGTTGGCGTGAAGACGGAACGCGGCTCCGACTGGATAAGAGTATTTCCCGGAACTGTGCACGCTTCAAGAATCAGAACCCGTGGCGACCACAGAATCGCGATGGCTTTCTCAATTCTCGGTCTGAAGGTGCCCGGAATAGTTATAGATGATTGCGAATGTGTAAAAAAATCGTTTCCAGACTTTTTTCACGTTCTTTCAACTCTCTAAGGGAGAGAAAGTATGAACTTTCAGGAGATGATTCTTGCACTTCTGAATTACTGGACCAGTTACGGCTGCGTTCTGGTTCAGCCGTATGATATTGAGAAAGGCGCAGGCACATTCAATCCAGCGACTTTCTTTCGCAGTCTCGGGACGAGACCCTGGAAAAGCGTCTATATTGAGCCTTCACGCAGACCAACTGACGGCAGATACGGCGAAAACCCTTTCCGCCTCCAGCACTACTACCAGATGCAGGTTATCATAAAGCCTGCACCTGATGACTCGCGCGAGATTTACCTGGCGAGTCTTCGCCACCTCGGAATAGACCTGGTAAAACACGAAGTGAGATTCGTGGAAGATGACTGGGAATCGCCGACTCTCGGCGCGACAGGACTCGGCTGGGAAGTTTGGCTTGACGGTCTTGAGGTGACCCAGTTCACCTACTTCCAGAAAATGGCAGGCTTTGACCTTGACCCTGTCAGTCTTGAACTCACATACGGTCTGGAACGCCTTGCGATGTTTCTTCAGGGAGTTGATGACGTCTTCAAACTCCAGTGGGCGCCGGGAGTCAACTACAGCGACATCCATCGTGAAACAGAACGCCAGTTCTCAATCTACAACTTTGAGGAGTCTGATCCGAAAACCCTCTTTGAGATGTTTGCCACATATGAGTCTGAATGTTATCGCCTTCTGAATGTGAAAAAGGGCGATACTGCTGCCCCGCTTGTTTTGCCCGCTTACGACCAACTCCTCAAATGCTCTCACATCTTCAACCTTCTGGACGCACGAAAAGCGATCAGTGTCGCTCAGAGAACGCAGTTTATTTTGAGGATTCGCAGAGCAGCACGCGAATGCGCTAAAGCGTATCTCGCTCTTCTTGAAGTTTAGCCGCGCTATTTATAGCGCGGGATTTGCCGCCATATAAATGCGGCGGCTAATTGCTACCGATAAGGGAGATTGACTGATGCCGGATTTTCTTTTTGAGATTTACACTGAAGAGTTGCCCGCATCTTACCTGCAGGATGCGTTGCAGTTCCTGAAAAATCGCTTTCCACAAATGCTCAAAGAACTCTCTCTGCCATTTGAAGAGACTGCGGTTGAAGGGACAGCCCGTAGGATTGTTCTGTTTGCCAGGGGTCTTCCGCAGTCCAGTAACTCGCAGGAGATTGAGATTCAGGGTCCTGCCGAATCCTCAGCGTTTGAGAATGGAAAGCCGACAAAGGCGCTTGAAGGGTTTGCGAGAAAACACAGCGTCAGTGTGGATTCTGTCTCTGTCCGCGATACCCAGAAAGGCAGATACACTTATCTGAAGAAGGTTATCCCCGGTCTGCCACTGATTGAGGCTCTGAAGGATTGCGTTCCCCGACTGATAAGAGAGACGCCTTTTCCCAAGTCTATGCGCTGGGATGACTCAGGCGCACTCTTTGCGCGACCCATTCGCAGCCTCCTCGCACTCTCTGAAAAAGAGATTGTTTCTATTGAGATTGGAAAACTGAAAGCAGGCAGAAAAACTATAGGGCACTCATTCCTTTCGCCTGAAGAGATTGAGATTGCGGACTCCAACTTTTCCGAATATTGTCGCCTTCTCAGCGAAAAATCCGTTACTGTCCAGTGGCAGAAAAGGCGCGAGAACCTTCTTGAGAAAATTCAGTCAATCTTTGCCAACTACGGCTGCGAGTTCACAGACTTTGACCTTCTTGACGAAGTCTGCGCTATGATTGAGTATCCAGGCGTTATTGAAGGAACTTTTTCCCGGTCATTTCTTGACCTTCCAGACTCTGTTCTTGAGGCTGCGATGCGAGAGCATCAGCGGTACTTCCCTTTGCGCGCGCGCACGCGCGAACTCCTTCCCAGATTCGTCGCTGTAATTGACAGAACGCCGGAATACGCGCAGGCTATAAGGGAAGGGCACGAAAGAGTCCTCAACGCGCGCCTCGCTGATGCCAGGTTCTTCTTCCAAGAAGACCTGAAGACGCCTTTCTCCAAAAACGTTGAGGAACTGAAGAACGTTACGCTTCACGAAAACCTCGGAACTTATTATGAGAAAGCGCAGCGCTTGCGCAATCTGGTCGCGTTTATCGGGCAGAAACTCGCACTCAGCCCGAAAGAGATTCTCTCAATGCAGAAGGCTGCTGAACTCGCTAAAGCAGACCTCGTCACACTTATGGTCGGTGAATTCCCGACTCTTCAGGGCGCTGTCGGCGCTGAATACGCAAGAAGAAGCGGCGAAAGCGATGAAGTCGCGACCGCTATACGCGAACATTACCTGCCCCGAAGAAGCACCGACCCTCTGCCTGCCACTCTCTTCGGCGCAGTCCTATCACTTGCAGAAAAGTTTGATAATATAGTCTCGTTCTTCTCAATAGGTCTCGTCCCCACAGGTTCGCAGGACCCATACGAACTGCGCCGGCAGGCAAACGCAATCGTCAGAATTATCTGGCAGCACAAACTCTCACTCTCCCTTTCCGACTGCCTCAAAGCAGCCGCAGAAGGGATACGCGAAAAGATTCTCCACGTGGAAGTCGTCAAACTCACTCTCTCGTTTATCCGCGAACGAATTGAGGCGATACTGCTTGACTCGGGCGAACGCTACGACATCGTGGATGCGGTCCTGGAATCCGGCATAGATAACCTCCTCTCTCTGCGAGACAGACTCAGCGCGGTGAGAGAACTCTCAACAAAAGAGTTCTGGCCGAAACTCTGCGAGGTCGTGGAACGCACATTCAACATCTCTCGCGGAGAAGTCGCTTCAGGCAGAATAGACAGAAAACTACTGAAAGAGAAAGAAGAGAAGGATCTGCACAGTATCTACAGAAAGACGAAAGAGAAGTTCAGCGAACTCGTGGCTTCCGGCAGATACGTGGAGGCGTCTAAACTCTATTGCGAAGCCTTCTCAGCGCCTGTCCACGAGTTCTTTGAAAAGGTTTTTGTCAACGTAGAGGACGCGGCAATCCGCACCAACAGAATGGTTCTCAACTGGAAGATAAACCGCCTCTATGTTGACTCTATTGCCGACTTATCAAAAATAGTCTTTGAAGGGAAGCAATAAAAGCCGCGGACTTCAGTCCGCGGGTAACTTTCGGAGTCTTACGCAGTGGAAGAGATAATTCGGCGTGAGTTCTGGCGCGAGTTTGAAGAAGTTCAGCGCAGAGTCAATCAGATTTTTGAGGAGTTCTTCAGCCAGACAGCAGCCCGCGTTACTGTCGGAACCCCCATAGTCTTCTCGCCTCCTGTCAATATCTGCCAGATTGATAAAGAACTGATAGTCCAGGCAGTAATCCCCGGCGCACTTCAGGAAGATATTGACATCACAGTTGAAGGCAGAATTATCACCATAAGAGGAGAACTGACCGAGCCTCTGGACTGCGCCCGCGCAGAATACCACCTCAAAGAGTGGCGATACGGCTACTTTGAGCGCCAGTTAGCGCTTCCTTACCAACTGCCCACAGAATCAGCGCGAGCCTCATACACTGACGGTATCCTGGAAATCAGATTCAGACTGCCTGAGTGAGTCTGGTGTCACTATGGAGCGAGAGCAGAATTACTACGAACTATTGGGTGTCAGGCGCGATGCGACGCCGGAAGAGATAAAAAAAGCGTATCGCAAACTCGCGCTCAAATACCATCCCGACAAAAACCCCGGCAACAAAGAGGCTGAGGCGCGGTTCAAAGAGATAGCGAACGCTTACAGCGTCCTGAGCGACTCCGAGAAGAGGAGAGCCTACGACGCGCGCGGGCGCGAAGGCTTGCGCGACACTGGCTGGCAGGAGTTTACAACAACTGAGGACATATTTTCGCATTTCGGCGACATATTCGGTGACCTTTTCGGTCCGAGATTCCATAGAGAGGCTGCGTCTCATCCCCGCAGAGGCGCTGACCTGGAATACACAGTGAGAATCCCGTTTCTTCAGGCAGCGTTAGGTGGCGAAATAGAACTGAAACTCAACAAACCTGTCGCCTGCCAGACCTGCGGCGGGGAAGGGTCATCCGGCGGTCCCGCCGAAAGGTGCGCTTCCTGCGGCGGAACAGGGTTCACAAGCCAGCAGGGGCGAAGACTCGGCGGATTCTTCACAGTCTCTACTCCGTGCCCCGCCTGCGGCGGAACAGGTCAGAGGAAAGGACCTCCCTGCTTCGCCTGCGGCGGAACAGGTCAGACACTGACAGAACGAACTCTCAGAGTCCGCATTCCGCCCGGCACTGAAGACGGCGCGAAACTGAGGCTGAAAGGCGAAGGCGAGCCTGCAGCAGGGCGAGGTGCGTCAGGCGACCTCTATATAACTGTCAGCGTGGAACCACACCTCGACTTCACGCGAGAAGGGCTCAACATAATCTCAACCACCTACATCCCGTTCGCCACAGCAGCGCTCGGAGGCGAAGTGGAAGTTCAGACCTTAAGAGGCAGCGCAAAACTGAAGGTCCCTGCCGGGACCCAGCCTACACAGACTCTGAGGCTTCGCAGACAGGGAATCCGCACACAATCAGGCGAAGAAGGCGACCACCTGGTCAGAGTTGCCATTACTGTTCCGAAAACCCTCACAAAGAGGCAGGAAGAACTCCTGAGAGAGTTCCGCAAAACCGAATAAACTACAGGTGAGCACAGATAAACACAGAAAAAGATAAATCTGTGTCTATCCGTGTTTATCCGCGGTTTCTATCCTGCGGTGGTGGCTTTGAGCGCTTTCCGAACCGGCTGCCCGCGGGATGACGCGGCGAGTAAACTCGCCGGCTAAAATTGCCGGGTTTTGTTTCTCCCCTTCGGTGGGGGTGCAGGGGGTCTCCCTCTGCAGGTCTTGTTGAGAAGAAAACTTGTCCGCCTCAGGCGGACCCTTTTGTTCATCAAGTTTTGTTGTATTGTTTTGTTTATTTGTTTTGTTAGGAAACGACGCAACGCGTAACTCTCCGAGGAACATACGAGTGCTGTCAGTTTCCTGAAAGAGGGTATGCACCTCCTGCGTACCCCCCTGCACCTGGTGCATACCCCCCTGCACCTCCCGCCCACCCCCCTTCTTCGCAGATAGAAGAGTGTATATGTTGACTCTTCCAGCAGTATTCCCCGGCTTTATATCTATGAGTTCGCTCTTTTGAAGCGCTTGGAGAGCGTACTGACACTGTCTGAGTAATATTCCGAGTTCTTTTGCGAGAAGCGACTGTGAGCAAAAGACCTGCTGGTTTCTGTTAGCGTGGAATGAGAGAGCGCGTTATAGACTAAGAGCGGGAAGGGACTGAGTCGCAGCAGAACTTTTTCAAAAAAGTCTAAAAAGAGTTTTTCCCCTTGACTTGGCTGTGTCGCAAGTTATTATTTGCGCCAGCAGTTCATACTTTTCTGGAGATAGCAGTGAAATTATTTCTGGCGTGGGTATTTTTCTTTTTGTGTCTGCTCTATCTGGAGCGCAGCAGGGAATCTTTTGCGGATGAGCCTGCTGGCGCAATAAAGTGGGAGCAGTCACTTGAGAAGGCGCTTGAGAGAGCGAAGAAGGAGAATAGACCTGTTCTCGCCGTCTTCACGACAAAGACAGGCTCCCAAGGCTCCGATATGTTCAGGTCTGAGACGCTTCAGGACTCTAAGGTGATTCAGTTCGTGAACGAGAGATTTATCGCGGTTGAACTTATCTCTGAAAACCTGATGAATCGCGCGCACTTTGAGAAGTATGGAGTGAAGTATGGAGTCACGAGCGTTCCGATAACTGTTATCTTGAAGGCAGATGGCGCCGAGATGGGCAGAATTTTCGGGTTCCGTCCGCCAGCGGACTTTATTGAGTCAGCGACTGAAATTCTGGATGCGGACAAGAATATCGCTGATGCGGACGCAGCGATTGCGAAAGACCCGAATAACGCACAAGGTTATCTGAAGAAGGGCAGGGCGCTTCTGGCGAAGGGAAAAGAGGAGGGCAGGGCAGCGCTTGAAAAAGCGGCTGAACTTGACCAGAATAACGAGAAAGGGTCGGGCGCGCGCGCGCATTACGCGTTAGCAGAACTTGCGCTTTCCAGGGGAGACCAGGAGGAGGCGAAAAAGCATCTGGAGAAGGTTGCAGAGATAGACCTGAAGAACGCGAGCGGGAAAACAGTGCACGCGTTCTTTCTGTTAGGGCAGTTGGCCCTGGACACAAGAGAGAGAGCGAAAGCGGCTGACTATTTCAAGAAAGCGAAAGAGGTTGACCCGGAAGACAAGTCAGGACTTCTGGACGATATTGATTACACAGAGGCGAGGATACCACTTCTTGAGAGGAAATGGTTAGAATTGGAAGCGGCGGACAATTTAGTGAAGTTTGCCTCAAAGTATCCAAAAAGCGCGCTCGCGCCGCGCGCGCTATACGAGGCTGCTGCACTCTATTACGGTCAGAAGTATGTAGAGAAAGCGATTAGTGCTCTGGAGCAGATAGTGAAGGGGCATCCGCAGTCGCAGTTCGCCAAAGAGGCAGGTATGAGGCTGGAGCAATTGAAGAAGCGGTAGGCGGCGGGTAGAAAGCGAAAAGTTCAAAAGTAAAAATTAAAAGTTCAAGGGACTTCAGTTTTGCATTTTTCACTTTTCATTTTGCATTCTTTGCAGGCAACAGGTAACAGATTATGAGAATTATGAGAAGAGTGCAGCCGAGAAGGATACTTGTTGCTCTCCCGAAAAGCGAGCCACTTGCAAACGATATTGTTTCTCATTTCTCGCGCTCGGGGTGGAAAGTAGATATATTTTCCTCAATTGAGGGTTGTCAGAAAGCGCTCAAAGAGGGCGGTGCGCGACTGTGCATCATTGACCACTCGCTTCCCGGTGCGCAGCGATTTATGCGAAGTATCAAGAGTAAGAAAGGGACTTCTCTGATTCCGGTAATTCTTCTTTTCGCACAAGAGACGCAGGTGCAGAGGGCGGATGAACTGCGCATTTGCGGGGAGCAGCATATTGCTTATCCTGCTGAACCTTGCACTCTTATCGTTCTGGCGGAGAGGGAGATAACTCGGTCAGCGGGTGAATCCGCATTCACTCAGCAGGTGTATATCCAGTTACCTACAACTGAGGACAATCTTGACAGGGCGAGTGTATTTATGTCAGAACTGCTCAAAGAAAGCGGTCTGACAGAAGAGAAGCAGGTTGCTATCAGCGCTGCGCTGCGCGAGGCTGTTATAAACGCTGCTCAGCACGGAAACAGATATAATAAGGATAAGCAGATAAAAATCCAGTATCTTCTGGACAGGCAGAAGGTTACGCTTGTTGTCTGTGACGAAGGCGATGGGTTCAATCCTCAAATCTACTTTCAGCGCTCTGAAATCAGCGACGCGGTTACTGTTGCGAGGGAGAGGTACGAAGAGGGGGGGTTGGGCGGGCTCGGCATTATGCTTATGGTAAGGTGCTCTGACCGCGTGGAATACAACCAGAAAGGGAACCTCATAACTCTCACGAAGTTCCTCTGAGGGTGAGGCTTACTGTTAGGGGGGTTGCTGTATAGTGTTGAGCATATCGGCGTAGCGGACAGGGAGAGTGACTATAGCAGAGAAGTAGCCTTCTTCATTCTCCATTTCTGGTTCTTGTGTTTTGGCTTCAGGAGGTTCTTTTTCAAGTTTCACGACGAACTCTATCTTGACCGCGACAGGCGGACCGCCTTTTTCCTGGCAGTTCCAGCCATCTACCCAGTCTGTTCCATCGTAATATTTGAGATTGAAGCGCTTTACGCGGTCGTAAACTTCAGAAAGCGAGCCTCCTTTGAGCGGGTCTCCGCTGACAAAAAACCCTTCACGGCGCAGAAGAACGTAAAAGTCAGGTTCTTGCTCGTTCTGTTCAACGCGGTAGCCAACTTCTGTTATGTTACTGCGGACACCGTTCTGGTCAGGAGCGGACTCAACTGTTGAGACGAAGTTGAGGCTATCTGCTGTTGCGTCGTCAATTCCCTCAAACGGGTTCCCCTCAGTGGGCGCGTAGAACCCTTCCAGGTCGTGCGAGACCTGGCGAATGATAGCCTGCCCGACCTTATTGAGAGCGCTCATCTTCTCCACCCTGTTTTTGGCGTCAATGGTGAATATCAGGCAGGGATATATACAGGAGATGATGTAACCAAGTATCACCAGGGTGAGTATCACTTCAAGAAGCGTGAAGCCGCTATCGTCCATTCTTGATTGTTTACTATGAGCCACCGGCTGCCCCCTCTTCCTGTTGTTCGGACGGCAGTATGGTTGAGAGCGAGTACTGTGATTTTTTTATTCCCTCATAGTTCTCATACTCCACAGTAATAGTGATGTGGTTGACGTAGATGTCTATTACCTCTGGGTTGTCTTCGCGGTCTTTTTCTGAGATGATTGATACATCTTCTGTCGTCTGGGACCAACTGAAGCCTGGATATTTTTCAAATGTTCCGCCCTGGGCTGTTTCTGTTGTTGCCTCGGAGACCTGCGCGAGGAGAAACTCTTCCATTTTCTGGCAGGCTAACATCCGCGCTGTGCGCAGTAAATTTGAATTATGCGCTTTGGCAAGTATGTCTTCGCGGGAAGCGGTGAGAGGGTAAACGAAGACCGCTATTATGACGACCGCTAACATCACTTCAAGAAGAGTGATGCCGCTTTCGGCTTTGCTGAGCATACTGAAGTTAGAACTCCTGCAACTATTCATTTTGTTCTTCTTGCTCTTCTTTGTATTCGGTAAACTTAACTTCTCCGTTGTAGAAACTGACCAATCCGAGAAGGGCGTTGAATTTTACTGAGAGTTTCTCTTCCTCTTCGTTTATGAGGCAGACTATGTGACTGCCTGTTGAGCCGTGCTGCTCAACGTCTATGGTGACCTGACCGCTGGTTACTTGCTCGTTGTCTGGCAGGATAACGGATTCAATCTTGACGCCTTTGAGCGGTTTTTCAGCTATTCCACTGAGAATCTCGCGCTCTTCGCTTGTTGGATTTCCTTCATTATTCAATTGCTGCGGCATAAGAATCCAGTATTCCTGTTGGTCAAGGTCGTAAACTATAGAGAATGTTTTGCCTTCCCAGGCAGCCTGTGAGCGGACCTCTTCCATTGTGCTCGCTATCCTGCGCGCCACAGCACGGATAGAGTACTTGGGCGAGACTCTGTCAAGATTCGGCACAACAAGACCAAATAAAAGCCCCAGTATGAAGATAACCGCGATGAGTTCAATTATAGTGAAGCCGTCCTGTCGCATATTATCACCCTGCCCGCCATACAGCGGCACTGGACACGCACCCGCGGACTGAAGTGCGCGACTTTATCCACCACGCCTTCCGGCGTGGTGCTTCCTGAACGGGTTACCCGCCTTACTTGTGTCCGCGGCTTCTTTGGCGTTCACACCAGCGTTTTTACTTTCTTGTCTGAGTCAAGTCATCTACACTTGAATAGTCTTTCTTCTCACCTTCTCCGCCTTCTGTCCCATCGGCGCCATAACTTTTGAGTATGAATGGCGGAGTTGAGCCTTCATTGAGTTCGTAGATGTATTCTCTTCCCCAGGGGTCTTTCGGCGGATTTTCCAGATAAGGTCCACGCCAGGTCACGGTCCCGGAGTCTGCTGAGGCTGAGGCCGAGGCTGCGGTAGTGAGTTCTTCCAGCGACTGAGGGTATGTATTCATATCCATCTTGAAACTCCTGATCGCATCGGTTATGCTTCTAAAATCTGCCTTTATCCTCGCCTCTTGTGCCGGCTGTATCCTTCCCAGATAATTCGGGAGGACGATGCCCGCGAGAATCCCGATAATGACTATGACGACCATAAGTTCAACCAGCGTGAACGCTGCCTGCCGCATCAATTCTTTTCTGCCCATCTTTATCCCTCCTCCTTATATCTTTGACAGTTGGACAAGCGGAAGAATGACTGAGAGAACGATTATACCGACCGCCGCCGCCAGAAATATTATTATCACGGGCTCAATCATCGCTGTCAGTTTTTGTGTTGAGACCTCAATCTCTTCGTCGTATGCGTCTGCGATTCTCTCAAGCATCTCTTCAAGGCGACCTGACTTTTCGCCGACGGAGACCATATAGCCAACGACCGGCGGAAAGAGTTTGCGGCGCCTGAGCGGTGTTGATATATCTGCGCCCTCAAGAACTTTGTCGTGAACCTCCTGGATAGCGTCTTCAAATACAGCGTTGTTGACGACCTTTTTTACTATGATGAGGCTTTCCAGTGCGGGCAAGCCGCTTCGTAGAAGTATTCCCATAGTGATTGCGAATCTGCTCACAGCCTGCTTCTTGAAGATAGGTCCTAAAACAGGCAGGCCGAGGAGAAAGGAGTCCAGTCTGTATCTACCCGATTCTGTTTTTGAGATGAGTTTGAGGATTGAGTAAGCAATGACCGCTCCTATAATTAGAGCCCACCAGTACTGGCGCAGAAGATCGCTTGCGCCCTTGACCACTTCTGTAATCAGCGGCAGAACTTGTTCCTTTTTCTTCAGTATCTCTGTCACCTTTGGGACGAGATAGCCCATAAGAAACATCACTACGCCGATTCCAAGAATGACCATAATGATAGGGTAGGTAAGCGCGGCAACTATTCGCGCGCGAAGTCTGTGCTGCTTTTGAAGATAGTCTGCGAGGCGCGAGAGAACCTGGTCCAGATTTCCGCTCGCTTCGCCTGCGCTCACCATATTTACGTAGAGTTCGGAGAAGATACGAGGCTGGAGTGAAAGGGAATCGGCAAGTGAACCCCCGTGCACGACCTTTTCGCGCACGCTGCGGAACGCTGTCTGGAGCGCCCTGCTCTCAATCTGTTCCACAAGCGCTGAGAGAGCGTCAGATACAGGAACGCCGCTTGAGGTGAGAGTTGCAAGTTGTCTGGTCAGAATCGCTAACTCGTATGAATGTCTGCTGAAGATTTGCGGAAGCCTGACCTTTCGCGCCTGCTCCTTCTCCCTCTTCTGCGCAAGGCTGATCATCTCGGTTACGAATATCTCAGACCTGCGCAGTTTGTCTCTGGCTTCTCTCGCCGTATCGGCGTCAATTACACCTGAGACGCTCTTGCCGTCAAGTGTAATCGCTTTGTACTCAAAAACAGCCATAGCAGTAAGCCTGTTAGAATGTATCCAGTTGGGTAACGCGGACGACCTCTTCTATTGTTGTTCTTCCTCTCAGTACCTTTTGTGCGCCATCCATTCTGAGAGTTTTCATTCCTGCTGAGACTGCCCACTGTTTTATTTCGTTCGCGGGCGCGCGCTCGACAATTCTTTGCCTTATATTCTCATTCACTGGCAGAACCTCGTAGATTCCCGTTCTTCCCCAGTATCCTGTTCCGAGACAGTGATGGCAGCCTCTGCCTTTGTAAACAGTGCGTCCAAGCGCATCTTCCGGTTTGAGTCCTATGCTCTCAATCTCTTCTTGGGTTGCAGCATAGGTCTCCTTGCACTTCTCGCATATCACACGAACCAGCCTCTGCGCCACAACAGCGATAACAGATGACGAAACCAGATATGGCGCTATTCCCAGGTCCAGCATTCTCGTAATCGCACCTGGTGCGTCGTTGGTGTGAAGAGTGCTGAAAACCAGGTGTCCTGTGAGAGCGGACTGGACCGCTATTCGCGCGGTCTCCTCGTCTCGCACCTCGCCGACCATCATAACGTCAGGGTCCTGGCGCAGAATAGAACGCAGACCCTGCGCAAAGGTCATACCCTTCTTCGTAGAGATCTGGGTCTGGCTTATATCTTTGAGATTATACTCTATCGGGTCTTCAATCGTGAGAATATTCTTCTCAAGAGAGTCTATGCGCTGCAAGACAGCGTAGAGAGTGGTAGTCTTGCCACTTCCGGTTGGACCTGTGACAAATATTATTCCGTGAGAGTAGTGAATAAGCGTGTCAAAAATTTTGAGGGCCTTTTCGTCAAGTCCGAGTTCATCCAGTGTATAGAGGCGCGCAGATTTGTCCAGAAGACGCAGCACTATCCGCTCGCCATAAGAGGTCGGAATAGATGAGATTCTAACGTCAACCTCCGCATCGCCGACCCTAATTGAAGTTCGCCCATCCTGTGGCAGACGCCGCTCCGCAATATCCATCTTCCCCATGACCTTCACTCTGGAGATAACCGCGTCCTGCACCTTCTTCGGTATCACCTGAGTGTTGTGGAGGATTCCGTCAATTCTGTAACGCACCTGGAGTTTATCCTCGTATGGCTGAAGATGGATGTCACTCGCACGCATTCTGAGCGCTTCAAAGAAGAGCATATTGACCAGTTTCACTATCGGCGCCTTATACGCGATGTTCAGGACATCTTCTGACTCGTCCATCTGTTCAGCGATTCCTATCAGTTCCTCAGTATTGAGCCCGTTGAGCATCTCCTCCACTTTTCCGCCTGATACGTAAGACCTGTTTATGAGCACAGCGATTTCTGAGCGGGTGGAGACCACAGTCTCAATTTCACAGCCTAACATTCCTTCCAGTTCGTCAAGCGGCTCTGTCTCAAGCGGATTAGCGGTCGCTATAGTCAGCACGGTAGAGTCTCGTTTTACGCCTATAAGCGCGTAGGTTCTGGCAAACTCAACAGGAACGCGCAGGACAAACTCTTCAGGCACAACCGAGTCTGAAAGGCTCTGCTTATACGGGACTCCCAGTTTTTCCGCCAGTAGAGAAAGGAACTTCTCTTCAGGGAGATAGCCTCTGTCTCTCAGGTATCTGTGGGTAGGTTCGCCTGTTGAGGCTTCTATCTCTTTCGCCTCTTCTATCTGCTTCTGGGTAAGAATCCCTTCTGCTGCGAACCGCTCCAGTATCTCATTCAGCATGAGAACCTCTCTATTTTTTCTCTTTCTCTTTTTCTATGGCGCCGCTTGTGCGCGACAACTCCAGGCTATAGACCTTCTCAAAATCTCTGCCGAAAATATCACGCAAAGAGTCCATCATCTCTCTGTATGCTCTCATCTCTGTTCGGGCGTGATAGGTGGAGACATCTCCCAGAATCTGGCTCAGCCGCTCCACACGCGCCCCGTGCATACGAGCCTCCTCTCTCTGCTGAAGCGACATCTTCTTGAGCGAATCAAATCTCTCTTCGCTTATTATGTGCGGCGTAAGAAAGACGTAAAGATTGGTCTTCGTTCTTTGTGTCTTTGTGGAGCGAAAGAGCACTCCAAGAATCGGAATATCTCCTAAAAGCGGCACCTTATTTACCGTTTCAGTCTCTCTTTCGTTTGTGAGTCCACCTATCACTATTATCTCCCTGTCTGGAACTGTCACCATTCCTGTTATCTGCCGACTCGTCTTCGGCGGAGGAGCGATGGCTCCTGCTACAGGCGCGGCGGCAAAAGCCTCAACCTTCAGGTCTATCTCAAGACGCAAATAGTTGTCTGCGCTTATGTGCGGGGTTATCGTCAGCGTGATTCCCGCCTCCTGGTAGCCGCCGAAGGTCTGTTGCGAAGTAGCCTGCTGAACGCTTGAATATATATACGTCGTGGTCGCGACTTGTTCTGTTACTTTCAACTCCCCTTTCTCATTGTCGTTTGTGAGAATCCGCGGGCTTGAAAGAACGTTTACATCCCCATTTGTTCGCAGTGTCTGAAGAAGGACTGGGATTCTGTCAAATGAGTCGCGGTATATAATCGCGTTCAGACCAAGCGCTGCTGCAGGGGTCTTTGTCAGATTTTCAGCATCAAGAGTTGAGAGACCGAAGAGAGAACCGCCTGCGCCACGGTAGCCTGTGCCAGCGACGTCCACCGAGGCGAGTTCAATGCCGAGGTTGGTTGTGCTATCAGCGGATACTTCAATTATGGCCGCTTCTATGAGGACCTGGGGCCGGCGTACGTCAAGTTGTTCAATCAGCCTTACGATTTCCTCATAGTTTCTCTCTTCGGCCTCTATTATGAGCGAATTTGTCTGCGGCTCAGCCACAACGCGGGAAGGAACTGCCTGCAACTGCTCAGGTAACTGCCCTCCAGGCCGGCGCTGCTGCTCGCCGGAGATGATACTCTGCAGCGCTGTGGCGAGTTTCGTGCAGTCCACATGCTTCAGTGGAAGAACGTGCACGTTGCCAGTCCTACCTGTTACCTCTTCGTCCAGTTCTTTCACTATCTTCTCTATCTCCGGATAGTTCTCTTCAAAAGTGAGAACGATAAGTTTATTTGTTCTTGAGTCAGCGACAAACTGCGCCTCAAATCCGGTCTCGGTAGGAGTGCCCGGCTGCGCACCAGGTCTTGAAAAGGGTCGCTGCCGCTGACCCAACTGCGTCAGATAGTTGGCTATATCTGAAGCGGCTGCGTTCTCAAGACGAATTATGAAAAGTTGAACCCCTCTTTGCGGAACATCTATGGCGCTGATTATCTTCTTGTAGTATTCCACTTCAGGTGCGAAATCCCTCACTATCAGAACTGGCTGGTTCTGCACCGCTATTAGTTGACCAGGTCCTTGCTTGTCCATAAGGAAGTTTCCAATAGTTTGCTGTACCTGTTTTGGGTCTACGTATTTCACTTCAATGACCGCTGTGACAAGTTGCATATCCTTCGTCAGTTCCTGATCTTTTTCTACATACGCCGTTCTGCCAGAACGTATTATCACCAAATCCTGGGGTTGCCGGGGGATGATTACCTTTATTTTCCCCGCTTCAGTGTGCTCCAGAGTAATTCGGTTCACGCTGAGAATCTTTTCCAGAACCCCGTAGTTTGCCTTGAATGTGCTGACGAACTTTATCTTTCTGTCGGCGATGCCGGTGATAGGGATAATCTGTTTACCGGTCATCTTCTGAATCTGCTCTAAGAGTTGACCGACAGTTAGTTCTTCGCCCGCGTTTATGACGAAAAGCGTTTCTTTATCTTTGTCTTCCGGGCTACCTGCTGCCTTTTCCAATGGACCCGGCTGCGTTGCAGGAGGTTTCGGCGGCTGCTCTGACGGTCCAGAAGGCGCAGGTGTGAGCTGCACCGGCGCAGCCTGCTTGACTGGAGGACTCTCTTCCTGGGCGGATGCGGTGCAAACCACTATGAACACGCAGAGAAGAAAAAGAAGCGCAACAGGCAGGAATCGCGACTTGTTCACTCTGTGCATATCTATTTCTCCTTGACTATGAAGAGCGACCTCAACCAGAATAGACTACCCTGTCAATCCGGTAGATTCTCTAATATATTTACTTCTGAAGAGGGGTAAAAGTTCACTCCACAGACAGGAATAAATGGCGTGATTTACGGGCAATTCTGGTGGTGATACGGTGCGCTGAAAAGCGCAGGCACAGTTACCTCAAAAGCCTCCTGACAAGCATTGCTGTGCGCTGTCCGAGCCGCTTACACGCTTCTTGCTGCTTCTTATCCGGCTTACTGACAGACACTGCTCCGTAATGACCACCAACGTGGTCGCCCTGAACAATCATTCCGTGAATAAGAAGCGCTTTTACAATGCTCAGAACAGTCGTCTCGTTTCCGCCTCCCAATACACCTGATGACGCGAATGCGGCTCCTACCTTACCCTCCAGTTTCCCGTGATATTTTACGCTTTCATCAAAAAATTTCTTCAGGTCGCCTGACATCTGTCCGTAATAGGTGGGAGAGCCGACAATTATTCCGTCAAACCGCAGAAGGTCTTCGGTCCGACTATCTTCAACCTTTTTCACTTCAACCGCGACGCCTTCCTCCTTGACACCTTCCTCCACGTACCTCGCCATTTTCTCAGTGTTGCCTGTTTTTGAGGAGTAGATTATCAGAATTCGCGGCTGTTCTTTCACCATCTCTTCTCCTTTGCCCCACAGTCACACAGGTTGCAATAATAGCACTGAGTGTGAATGAAGTCAAAGGAATTCCGTTGCGGCAGGGCAGGGGAAAGATAAAAAGGAGCCAGTTACTCCTTCTCCGAGAATACGCAAAACGTCGCCTGTGCGCTGCAGGTAGGAGGATTTACTCCGTAGTTCAACGTGGATAGGCGAAGAGATTTCAAATAGACGTCTTCTCTATCCCCTTCAACTCTGGTAAGGAATCTCACAAGGTCTGGAATAGTTATCTTATTCAGTTTGTAGTCGACGCGGGTTTCGCGCTTATCTGTAGCGAAATGACTGCTTTCAACTTTGTCTGCGACATCTGTCAATCGCGCGCGCGCGCTAAGGTACTCCGGGAGTTCTCGTCCTATAGTTCCTGACCCGCTCTTTTTTCCACCATTATAACGTATGTTGCCCGGGTCGCTTGCCTCTTTCTGTAATTTTTCCAGAGCACGCTCTTCCACCAGAATCGTCCCCTGGTATCTGCGTTCAAGAGTGTAGAGCACTATCGCTGCAACGAAGAATCCGAGTGTGGAAATGGACATAAGGATAATAAACAGTCTCATAACGCTTGAACCAGAACTTCTCTCCCGTCCAGTCACAGTCTCTCCTTTCAGCGCCTGCTACTGTTTCTTGGTCTGCTTTTGCCTCAAGCCAAATCTGTAATTGGCCTGCCACTTTCCATCTTTTGATGATGCAGAACCACCGGAACTCTCTGTAATAAGATAGGTGCCCTGTCTATCTATTGCGGCAGATAGAGCCCCCTTTTCCTCCTCCGTTGGAACTATTGCGTCAAGCCTGACTCCTGTCTGGTCTATGCTGCAGTCAACAAGCCTGACATCAATCTGCGCCGGGATAAGAGATGCAATCTCGTTCAACAGGTCTAATGAGGAGATAATTGCTGGTGCTTTCTCCGAGCCTTTCCCCAACTTGAGCACCTTCAACAGGTCCGCATACGACTGTTCAATAGAAGAAATATCTTCCCCGGGCGTCTTCTTGTCGGGAGCCACTGTTTTGAAGATGCCCTGCGCCAGCGAGCGCTGCAGCGACAGAAGGCGCTTGTCCTGAGAGAGTTTGAAGTGGAACGAATAGCAAAGGAGAAAGCAGATAAAGAAGAGGAGGCAGAGTGTGCAGGCAAGCCCGGTCTTCAGCCTATCAAACGCCTTCTGATAGGCAAACTCATCTCTTCTGAAATCTATTTTGACCTGTTCCTGTCCGAGCCCTGCCAGACCCGAGCCGAGCGCTACGCTGCCTCCCTGCGATAACTGAGCCCTCTGCCCCTCTGTCAGACCACCCTTGAATATGCAGGAGAGGTCAAGAACGGAAGAGTCTGTCCCGAGCATCTCTGTCAATTCTGATGCGAGCGCATCTGTGGCACACGAGCCGGATATATATACTTTCTCAATGCGACTCAGACCAGGCACAGCGGCAAGAGTGCGATTTATTTCCCGAACCAGTTTTTCTGCCGCTTTCTCAGTCTGACCGAGTCTGAACCCGCGCATGCGCCGCAGCCGGTCGCCTTCAGTCAGAATCAGACATACACGGTCTTCCGAAAGCGATGCGATAACGGTTGCCGGTGGCAGGGATTCGTTCTCCTTGACCGGCTGGGCACAAGTTTCCCCCTGCTGGGTCTGTGACGGGGCAGGGGAGTGGTCAGTAGCAGGCAGAACGCCGCATGCCAGCGCAGTGTGGAATAGATATGCTGCATCAAGACCTGTCGCGGCAGGCTCTATAGCGCTTGCGCCAAGGAGTGCGAGGAATTCGTGGATTTTCTCCTTCCTTGCCGCAAAGACGAGGACGCGGCTCTTCTGTGCGACCTGTCCTATTTTGTAGAAGTCAACAACTGTATCGTCAGCGCGTGTTCCAGGAAGGTATTCCTCAGCCTCAAATTTTATTGTCTTTCTTATCTGGTCTTCCTTCACAAACGGCACCACCACTTCACGGGCAAAAACGTCCTGCACAGGAAGCGAGCAGACAATATTTGAGCGAGGGATATGGTACTTCTTGAAGATTTCGCCCAGCCTCGCTGCCCGGAACTCGCGCTCCTGTGTTCCCTCAGGAGGATTGCCGAACTCCTCTGAGAATGCCAGGCGCAACCTCACCGCTTTTGCGCTTCCCTCCAGAACCACTACATTCACTCTGTTCTCTGTTATTTCCAGACCGACAGAGACAGCCATATCTCACCTGCTACTCTTTTTGTATGGAAATTCCACTATATTCCCGTCGTTTTTGCGAAATATGAGAAGGTACTCCTCACCGGGAGCGACCTCTTTGACCCCTGTGAGGTTGAAGTTCAGGTCACGAGAAAGAGGTTCAAAATCACCGCAGACGAAGTATCTCGGGACCGCTCCGACCAGAACGTGGATGCCTGAGCGGGAAGGGGATGCTGCATTGTACACCACGCTTTTTACCTGAAGTTGCTTTTTGAGCACGTCCAGGTTACTCTCTTCCTCCTTCACCGTGGGAGGGGGCGGCTCCACCTTCGGAGCAGGCGGACCAAATCTCCGTGTTATCGCGGCATATTCGCCTTCCTCTTTTCCTCTCTTTGATGTATCCTTCGGAAGATACTTCTCGGGCGGCTCAGTCACTATCTGTTTGTAGCCGAAGTATTCGCTACCGTCAGTAATCCCCTTGAAGAAAAAGTAGTAGCCCAGATAAGCGGTTATAATAATGAGCGCCAGATTCCCGAACAGAATTAGAAGCCTGATCAGTTTCATTTCAGTTCCCTGCCTACATCTGTCTCTCTTTCCAGAACAACTGTCTTATAAATGTGCCTTCCCTTTTGACGTCTCTATACACCACCGCCTCCACGCGCATCTTCATATACCCTTTCGTCGCCTCTATTGAGACCTCAAAAAATGTTGACCTCACAGTCAGGTGCGCTTTGAGTTCTGGGTCACCTTCTTTCTTGTCAAATATCTTTTCCAGAACAGGTGATCCACCCTCCTCCTGTGCCACTTTTGTCAAATCGTCCGGTGAGGTGAAAGGATTGTCTTTCCTGTAATTGACAATGTCAGTTGCCTTCTGCTGGTCTATCTTATCAGAGATAGATTCCAGAATCTCCTGCGGCGCAGTGTTTATGTTTATCTGGTATATCCCACCCTGTTGTCTTCCCCAGAGCGTGATGTAACTTGCCAATCCCGTGCGGTTATTGCCTTCCTCGCCAGAGGTGCCGTAAAGAATAGCGGCAGTGATTCCAGGAATCTGGAGCATTTCCTCAACAGTTGTCAGTCCTCTGTTTCGGGTGCCTTCCTCGTAATTACCATCTGAGTCCTCGTCAATCCAGTCTGAGATGCGTTCAACCAGGTTCAGTTTATTGTCCGGGTCAATGTTGAGAACTGTTATCAGGCGCGCAAGCGCGTTCTTTGTCCACAAGTACTCTCTGTAGGTTGGGTCGCTCAGGTCATTTAGTTTTCCACTCAAGTGCAGCCGGTTTATGTTGAGAAACCTCTCCTGGTCTTTTACCTCAGTAACTGTGGAGACGCTGCCTATTGAGATGCCGCTGAGCCTGGCGCTGTCCGCCCAGTCATCATCAAGTGTGTCTATCTGATTCTCGTCAAAATCCTTTATGAGGAATGCGTTAGCGAGATTGAGCGCTCCGCGAGCAGCATAGTAGTTTTCGCGGTCGGCTGCATAATTCTCCGCTATGCGTGCATCAACATTTGTGGAATACTGGAACTGACCAATAAGGATGACCAGGACACTGAGCATTATGAGTGCGAGAACGAGAGCGACCCCTCCGGCGGCAGACCTGCGTTCTAAGTCTTCCGCCTCTTTGCGCGCTTCTCGCCCACGAGTCTGGCAAATGTGAAGAGATATGCTTCCAGTGCGCCCGGCTTCCTCTCCCGCAGAGCCTTCAGTATTCGCAGAGTGGGAAATGCGATGACTCCTTCGCAGCGCAGGGCAAAAATTCTCTCCTGCCTGGCAGGCTGATAAACTCCGCCTATATGGAGTCTCATCAACTCGCCGTAGTCCAAACCTAACGCTTCTATCTGTTGCCTGGTCAGTTTGCATTCGTTGAAGTTTGCCTCCAGTATGCTGTCAAGTACTCGCACATCATCCAGATTGAACGTCAGTTTTTCAGAACTTCTCCGGTTGTAACGCCTGGCAAACGCGCAAGCAGCAGCTCGGGCGAGGCGAAGCCAATCATCTCTTGCCTTATTCGCCTTTGCGGACCACGCTATCTTGCGTTTGCGTCCGATTCTCGTCACCGGCGCAATTCCTTCATAATTGATACTCTGACTCAGCAGGAAATGTTCAGTCTCTCCCCGAGTAAAATTGTTTTGTAGTCCGCCCAAAGAACCGAGGGGCAAAAGCAGATAAACTGCTGCCGGAAACGCTCAGACCCAACGTCCGATAATAGACATTATGTTGCGTTGGGGGTCTACGTTTCAAAATACGCTGGCGCTTGGTCCTTTCAGGGCGTTTCAGGCTTCTCTGGCGCCTCTGTAACCTCACGCTCAAGAATGGGCTTCGCAGGAAGGCTGCCTGAACGCAGAATTGCGACCATCCTGTCAATTTCTTCCAGCGTGAGGCCTCCTTGTATTATCGCTCGTTTGCTGGTGGTTTCCCGGATTGTCGGCGCTAACTGAATAACGCCGTCAAGAATTATGGCGAGTTCCCTGTGTCTGTTTTCCTCGCGTGTGAGATTCGCGAAGTTTTTCGCGCCTTCCGGGTTCAACTCAAATCCAATTGCACGCGCACCCATTTCGTCTTCTGTAACATAGACATCAGAAAGGTATCTGCCACTTACCGCATCCTTGTTCTCAAGAATTACCTCAAGGCGCTCTGTGATATTACCATCTTTGTCGCGTATGACCATAGTGTGAAGTTCTTCTTCAGGCTGAATGAGCGGTTTCCCTTCCGCGGCGAGTTGCTCGTTTTTCTTTTTCACATCCTCCATCTCGCGCCGTACTTTCTCCTTCTCCTTCTGTGTCTGTCCCCTGAAGTGTGCGACTTCCTCTGCGCCGGCAGGCTTCTTCACCAACTTGAAATCAAGAATTCCCACCGTTTCAACAATCGCTTTCACTCTGTCTTTCAACAAAGCGCTGAAGCCTGATAAATCCATTTGGAATCTATCCGCGCCAATTCTCGTAATCTTGGTGTCTTTGAGTCCGAGCGAGTTTATTCTCTTGGTTATTACGAATACTGTCTGTTCTAACACATCGGTTCTGATTTTTCCGGATGGCACCTCCAGGCGATAGACAAGTTTCAAACCAGGGATTTGGCTAAGCGCTCTTCTACTTGCGCGCGCTTTCTTATCACAACAACAAGACAGTCCAACGAGAAGGCAGACAAGGCATAATCTCGCCAGCAGAGTCGCCTTGAAGCCACTTCCAGCCATAAAATCTCCCTCCTGTTCTGGCTTGTTTGCAGATAATGACACACTGCAGGTCAGATGTAATTCTGTTCTTACTTTTCCGGCTTTTCAGGAGGTTCAGGCGCTTTTGGTTGTTCTGACTGCTTTTCTGAGGTAGGTTCTTTTTTCTCCGGCTCTTTTGGAGGCTCACCGGTTTGTGGAAAACCTTTGTCTAAACCCCCGGCTATCTCTTCCATCAGTTTGGAAATTGAGCTGTCGTAGTCCTCCTTGGAGTTCGCAGTTATCGCAGTGCTGAAAACGGTTTTGTTTGACGCTGTGTGCGTAACAGTTATTGAGAGCGCAAAAATCCCATCCTTCTCTCCCGCTTCTCCGCCAATTATATAGGTTGACTTAGGGCTCTGGGGCGGCTCTGTCGTTTGCGCAGTCTCCTTCTCTTCCCGCGTGACTGAGAACCCGAAAGAGGTCAGGTCATCGGCAAACCTGCGTGCCAGCGAGTCTGCAAGGCGCTCTTCGCGTGGCTGCGGAGAATTATCCTTGAACTTGGAGACGGAAACAGTAATTGCTGCTCTGCCAGTCTCTTTTTTTATGACCTCCACCTTTTCTGGCTCTTTCTCCGAAGGCTCAACCATTCTCTTATCAGCCATTCTCACAAGATAAGCGCCGAAAAGACCCGCAACGGGCTTTGAGATTTCGCCCGGCTTGAGCGCGAAAGCAGCGTCTGAAAGCGGCTTTTCAAGTTCCTCTTTTCTGACAAATCCGATATTTCCTCCTCCCGGTGCGCTGGGATGGCGAGAATATTTGCGGGCTATATCCTCAAATGCCTCTCCCGACAGTATCCGGTCGCGAAGGAAATCAGCCATATCCTCACTTTCTACAAGCAGGATGGACAGTTTTCGTTCCTCAATCATATCCACTATTTTGGTGACTATTGTGAGAGGAATAGTGGCTACCGCGCCTTCCATTTTGAGAGTGAGGAACTGCTCGTCTCTCGCAGTTATATCGCCTTTGAGCCGTTCGCCTGTTGTGAGGTAAACCACCTTTGACTGCGCATATGCTGGTGAACAGACAGCCACAAGCGAAAGCGCCGCTATCAGAAGCAGCGACCTGAGCGGGCAGAGTTTATGTTGCCTCAATTGATTGAGCCTCCTCTGTTTTAGGTTTTTCCTGTTGGTCCCTGGACATTGCTTCAAAGAACAGATGTCCTTCCTGGACTTTGACTGTGACGACCTGTTTGCCCTCGTATGCGCCACGGAGAATCTCTTCGCTCATTGTGTCTTCAACGTATTTCTCAATTGACCTGCGCAGCGGTCTTGCGCCGAAGTCGGGATTGTAGTCCACATCAATCAGGAACTCTTTCGCCTCGTCTGTGAGGACCAGTTCTATTCCTCTATCTTTGAGGCGCTCCCGAACGTAACCCATTTCAAGTTCAACGATTTTCTTCAAATCGTCTCTGTCAAGCGGCTGGAACACTATAATGTCATCAAGTCTGTTGATAAATTCCGGTCTGAACTCTTTCTCTATCTCCTGAATGAGTTGCTGCCTCATCTTCTCATAAGTGATTTCCTTTGCCTGTTTCTGGAAGCCGAGCGTCTGCTGGTCTTTTATTATTCGGGCGCCAATGTTTGAGGTCATAATAAGTACCGTGTTTCTAAAATCCACTCGCCGACCAAAACTGTCTGTCAGTTTCCCCTCTTCCATTATCTGGAGAAGCATATTGAACACATCCGAGTGCGCCTTATCTATTTCATCCATAAGGATGATAGAATAAGGATGACGTCGGATTCTTTCTGTCAGTTGCCCGCCCTCCTCGTATCCGACATATCCCGGCGGAGCACCTACCAGGCGCGAAACATTGTGCTTCTCCATATACTCTGACATATCTATCTGAACAAGCGCGTCTTCTGTTCCGAACATAAACTTTGCCAGCGCCTTTGCCAGAAGTGTTTTGCCCACGCCCGTGGGACCCGCGAATACGAAGCAGCCCATCGGTCGCTTCGGGTCTTTCAGCCCGCTACGCGAGCGCCGCACAGCCTTCGCAATCGCGCCGATTGCGTGCGACTGGCTAATGACCGTTTTGTGCATTTCCTCTTCCATTTTGAGGAGTCGCTCTGCCTCGCCACTCTCCAGGCGTGTGAGCGGAACACCGGTCATCTTGGAGACCACCTCTGCGACGACATCCTCATCCACGACACCTCCGGACTCAACGCGCGTATCCCGCCACTGCTGCAGTCGTTCCTCCCGCTCCTTCTTCAACTTCTCCGCGTGGTCACGAAGATGTGCCGCTCTCTCAAAATCCTGTCCCGCTACAGCCTCGTCTTTCTCCTTCATAAGTCTTTTCACTTTTTCGTCCAGGTCTTTCAAATCTGGCGGGCGAGTGAGAGTTTTCATTCGCACCTTTGCCCCGGACTCATCTATCACATCAATCGCCTTATCCGGCTGGAACCGCCCTGTTATGTATCTGTCTGAGAGGTCAACCGCGACCTGTATTGCGCGGTCGGTAATTCTCACCCTGTGATGCGCTTCGTATCTGTCTCGCAAGCCTTTCAGTATCTCTATCGTGTGGGCTTTTGTCGGCGGGTCAACCATTATTGTCTGAAACCTTCTCTCAAGCGCTCCGTCTTTTTCAATATGCTTGCGATACTCGTCAAGCGTCGTCGCACCGATGCACTGCACCTCTCCGCGGGAAAGAGCGGGTTTCAAAACGTTTGAAGCGTCTATCGCACCCTCAGCACCGCCCGCACCAACAATCGTATGGAGTTCATCAATAAAGAGAATTGTGTTCTTTGCTCTCCGAACCTCATTCATAAGCGCTTTGATGCGTTCCTCAAACTGCCCGCGATACTTGGTCCCGGCAACCATCATTGCCAGGTCAAGCACAACTATTCTCTTGTCCTGAAGTATTTCAGGCACATTTTCTTTCACAATGTCCTGCGCAAGACCTTCCACTATCGCTGTCTTTCCGACTCCCGGCTCACCGAGGAGCGCTGGATTATTCTTCGTTCTACGGCAGAGAATCTGCATAACTCGTTCTATTTCGTTCTCTCTGCCTATGACGGGGTCAAGTTTATCCTGCTTTGCAAGGAGCGTCAGGTCACGCCCAAACGCATCAAGCGCGGGGGTCTTTGACTTTGTTGGTGCTGGTGCGCCAGGCATCGCCTGGAAAGGCTGAGGCTCCTGCTGGGAATCAAGACTTGCGCCCAGAAGTTCCAGAACCTCTTCCCTCGCCTCTTCAAGGCGGACCCCGAGGTTGAGCAGCACCTGCGCCGCTTTGCCGCCGGTCTCGCGCAAGAGTCCGAGAAGAAGGTGCTCTGTTCCTATGTAGTTGTGTCCGAGCGCTGTCGCTTCGTCAACAGCGAACTCAAGAACTTTTTTTGCGCGCGGGGTGAACGGCAACTGCCCTGTAACAGCACTCGGTTGACCTGCCTGCACCGTCTTCTCAACCTCGTGCCTTATCTTTGCCAGGTCCAGTCCCAGATTCTTCAGGACATTTGCGGCAACTCCGCTGCCTTCCTGAATCAGACCCAGAAGGATGTGTTCCGTCCCTATGTATTCATGGTTGAACCGCATCGCTTCCGAGCGCGCAAGTTGCATAACTTTTCTTGCTCTATCAGTGAATCTGTCAAACATCGCTTTCCCTCCCCCATACGGGGTATCAGAATTTCAGTTTTGACCTCAAAAATTGTGCCCTCACCTCATCTCTGTGCGCTACATCCAGCCGTTTCCCTTCCATCTTCTGCAGATGCGCGGGCTGCGTCATAATGAATAGTTCGTTCACAGTGGCGATATCCAGTTTCGGGATTAGCCCCAGATTCACGCCGAGGCGAATCGCTGACAGGTGGTCAAGTGTCTCCTCCGAAGATATTAGCCGTGCGTTCTTAAGTATTCCGAGCGCTCTGCAGACCCTGTCTTCCAGAACGCCCTTGCTCTGCGCAAGAAGTGTGTCGCGAACATTGCGCTCGTATCTGACTATCTGCGGCGCTATGCTGGCTATGTTCTCCACTATGGAGTTTTCGCTCTTTCCGAGCGCAACCTGATTGGAAATCTGGTAAAAATCTCCTGAAGCGTATGTTCCTTCGCCGAACAATCCTCTCACTGATAGTCCTATTTTTGAAACGCTTTCAAAAACTTTCTGAATCTGCTTGACCATAACGAGCGCTGGAAGGTGCAGAAGAAATGACCCGCGCAGTCCAGTTCCCACATTTGTGGGACAGCAGGTCAGGTATCCGAACTGCCCTGAATACGCGTATTCAACTTCCTTCTCTATCATTGAGTCAATTTCATTGATTTCCAGCCAGGTCTGCGCCAGTTGAAGTCCGGAAAGGAGCACCTGTATCCTGAGATGGTCTTCCTCGTTCACCATAATTGATACTCTCTCATTTGAGGAAACCATAACGCCGCGCGGACCCTCTGCTGTGGCGTGCTCCTTACTTATGAGATGGCGTTCAACCAGAAACAGCCTGTCTATCGCCTCCAACTCGTGAAGACGAAAATACGAACCACCAGAGTCTATCGGCATCTTCTTCAGTTTGTCACTCAGATACTCTTCCAGTTCAGCCCTTTCAGATTCGTTGAGGCGCCCAATGAACTTGAACGCTGCCACGTTTCTGGCTAACCTCACCCGCGTGCTGATGACTATATCTGATTCAGGTCCTGTGCCGCGCAGCCATTCCCCGGATTGATGCAGAAGGTCATTTAGATTCATTACGCTCCTCTTTGCCTTTCTGTCTTTCTTTTCGCGCCTTCACGGCTGTGCCGGATTTACCAGATGACTGCCGGGCCTGACCCGCCTCTCCATCTATCTCGTGAATCTTATCTCTTATCTTTGCAGCGAGTTCGTAGTCCTCTCGCGCCACAGCATTATCAAGTTGATGCTTCAGGTCCAGAACCTCGCGCTCTTTTGAAACGCTACTGTCCACCTTGGCGGGTACCTTTCCCGCGTGCTGACAAGAGCCGTGAATCCGTTCAAGAAGTTGAATTAGCGGCTGCTTGAACACCTGATAGTCTTCGCCGCAGCCGAGTCTGCCTCCCTCGCGAAACTCCTTGAATGTTAGACCGCAACTGGGACAGGCGAGTTTGAGAATCTCTTCAGGTATCTTCTCGGCTCGCTGCTCTATAAGACCTGTAAGCAAGTCCTGCAGAGTAAAGTGAGTCTTTACAGACAAACCTTTTTTGGATGCGCATTCGTCGCAAAGATGCAACTCGTGTTTGTGCTGTTCCACTATCTCGGTGAGATGCACTGTGGCGACGTTCTTCTTACAGATTTCGCAAATCATATCTTCTCCTCGCTTGCTCCGCTACCTCGCGCCAGTGTATGAGGCGCTTGCGCTCTCCGATTCATACACTGTAACTTTTGCAAGTCGCAGTGGCTTCAAACTTCTGCGCAGTCTGGCAAAAATCTCCTTCGCTATAATTTCTGCAGTAGTATTTTGCCGCCTGAACTGCGGCTGGTCATTCAGATATTTGTGGTCAAAGAGAGACAGAACTTCCTCAAGTTTCTCCTTCATCAATCTAAAGTCTGCCGCCATTCCGAGTCTATCTAAAGTTCTGCTCACCACTGTCGCTTCCACCCTGTAGTTATGTCCGTGCAGATTTTCGCAGTTACCTTTGTAGCCTCTGATATTATGCGCTGCCGAGAAGTTGCCGCAAACCCTGACCTCAAACATCTCCACCGCCTGTTGTGAACTCTCGTCAAAATTTTACGGGCATCTATATGTAGTGTCAAGACAATTCACGTCCTCGCGGACATTCCCCGCCAGCGGGACAGCGCCAAAGAAGCCCCACGCGCCAGCGTGGAGATAGCAAGCCCCGGACTTCAGTCCGGGGGAAATGAAGAATTGAAACCACAGGCAACCACAGGTGAACACCGGTGAAGACAGGTTATTTGAACTCCTTTTCTCTGTGTTTATCTGTGTTCACCTGTGGTTTACTCCATTTTGCAGGGGTTTTTTCTGCGCTCTCCGCGTCTCAGCGGTGAGATATGCACGCTAAATCAGTTTGATAAAGCGCGGAATTTATGTATAATTCAAATAGGCTTATACGGAGAGTGCGCTGTTGATGTTGCTCAAGCCGCGTCAGATTCTTGCGTTCATCTTTATCATAACGCTGGTATTGTGCACGCATCTCCCCGCGCAGGAAGGCAAACCGGAACTCCCCGCAGAACTGAAACAGAAAGCGGATGCACTCATCCAGAAATTAGGCGACGACGAATATGCTGTCCGCGAAGCGGCGCAGGCAGAGATAGCGACTCTTCTTCAGGACACAAAAACATTTGACGCGCTCCTCCCATATCTGAAGCAGCAAATGGATGTAACCCAGGACGTTGAAGTCAAAGTCCGCCTGGAACGCATCACCACACTATTTGAATTCGGAATCACTTCCTCCGTTCTTGAAAAGTTCCCTAACATAATTGCGCGTCTAACCTCGTCGGACCCGGAAGTTCGCGCAAAGTTTGCTGGAGAACTAACTGGCTTGAAAAATCCTGATGTGGTCGGAGCGCTTATAAGGATGTTGCGTGATAAGGACATCCGCGTGAGCGGTGCAGCAGAAAAGGCGCTTGTCAAAATTGGGAATGCAGCGGTAGAACCACTAATCAAGGCGCTTGGGCGATGTAGACCCTGAGGTGCGTCAGTATGCGGCGGAGGCACTTGGCAGTATCGAGGACGCAAGGGCTGTGGAGCCGCTAATCAAAGCACTCAGTGATGTAGAGCCGCGGGTGCGAGAGAATGCAGCAGAAGCGCTTGGTGATATCAAGGACACAAACGCGGTGGAACCGTTAACCAAACTGCTCAGAGATGCGGACTCAGGGGTACGCTGGTATGCGGCAGGGGCGCTTGGTAGTATCAAGGACGCAAGGGCAGTAGAGCAACTTGTCGAAGCGCTTGGCGATGAAGACAAGTTTGTCCGTCAGGCGGCGGCGGGCGCACTCGGTGAAATCAAGGACGCAAAGGCAGTGGAGCCGCTTATCAAGGCGCTCGCCGATGGGAAGCCGGAAGTGCGTCAGGCGTCGGCATACGCGCTCGGGGGAATCAAGGATGCGAGGGCAATAGAACCCCTAATCAAAGCGCTGGGCGATTCAGAGTCAGGGGTGCGCGCGGCCGCGGCGGATTCACTCGGTGAAATCAAGGTCACAAAGGCAGTGGAACTGCTGATCAAGGCACTTACTGATGTAGATTGGCGGGTACGCTCGGCAGCAGCCGAGGCACTGGGCGAAATAGGAGACCCAAAAGCAGCAGACCCGCTTATCAGGGCGCTGAGCGATGAAGAGCCTTATGTGCGCCAGTATGCGGCAAAGGCGCTGGGTCGAACCAAGGAGGTAAAGGCAGTAGAACCGCTAATGAAAGCACTCGGCGATGCCGAGCCAACGGTGCGCTGCACGGCGGCGGGTGCACTCGGTGGAATCAAGGACACAAAGGCGGTGGAATCACTAATCAACGCTCTCACAGATGTAGATTGGCGGGTACGCTTGGCAGTAGCCGAGGCACTGGGCGATATGGGAGACCCAAAAGCAGCGGACGCGCTTATCAGGGCGCTGAGCGATGAAGACTTCTGGTGGCCCCCTGGAAAGGCGGCAGAGGCTCTCCGAAAGATTGGCAAGGATGCTCTGGATTCTCTCAAAGGTGCGCTGGAGAAGGAAACAGACGAAAAGATAAAAGATAAACTCAAAGAGATTATTGAGAAAATCACAAACCAATAATCGCTCAGATTGAAGATAACTATAAGCACGAAAGTATAACCTACTGCCCTGATTCCAAAGCCGCGGGGTTCATCCCCGCGGAAGATTCTTCCCCGCCGATAAACGGCGGGGCTTGCTTCTACTGGCTACTCGTTACTGGTTATTCTTCGCGCGAGAGTAAGGTAATTTTCTCCCCACGCTTACGCGTGGGGCTTCATCCTTCATCCTTCATACTTCTGCCTTTCTGACAGGGGGGATATTATAGAAATCCTGTTGCTCTGTTGAAAAGCTAACAGCAGCAGAGAAATTCACTAACTAAGCGGCTGATCTCAACGGCAAGCGCTGTACAAGAAAAAATAAAACAATTGCTACGTT